>MDTB01204701.1_pt1 | contig 10033 bp, 8 predicted proteins | sample 811161 | NCBI WGS metagenome assembly MDTB01 (sample SAMN05326650, study PRJNA326480) | marine metagenome | isolation source: seawater | place: Mediterranean Sea | collected 2009
CACCAGCATTTGGCCCATCCGGCCCGCACATCCTGTAATGCCAATCTTCATGAGAGTATTAAAGGGGTTTAGCCCCCTTTTACAATGGAATAATGAACGGTGTTAATCCTTCAGGTCTTCCCATAAGTCTTTGACCTTCGAGAAGAAGCCCGCTGATTCAGGACTGTTTTCGGCCGATTTGCCTTCTTGCTCAAATTCCTTCAAGAGATCTTTTTGTTTTTTTGACAAATTAACCGGCGTCTCGACGGAGGCTTGCACAAACATGTCGCCGCACTCCTTGGAGCGCAGGATGGACATGCCTTTTGCTTTGAGCCGGAATTGGTGGCCGGATTGAGTACCCGATGGAATCGTAATGCGGGCCCGACTGCCGTCGACGGTGGGCACTTCGATATGCCCGCCTAGGGACGCAGTAGTGAAGGGCAGTGGCACCTTACAATAAATATTGGCGCTGTCTCGTTGGAATATGTGGTGCGGTGCAACGGAGATAAAAATATAAAGATCGCCTGATGGCGCGCCGTTGAGACCGGCTTCTCCCTCGCCTGACAGACGAATGCGTGTCCCGTCTTCGACGCCCGCCGGAATGGTGACGGATAGGGTCTTCTCTTGATGCACCCGGCCTGATCCAGAACACTTGCCGCAGGCCTCCTTAATCACTTGACCCTGACCGTGACAGGTCGGGCAGGTCCTTTCAATAGTGAAAAATCCCTGTTGTGCGCGGATTTTTCCGTGGCCGTGACAGGAATGGCAGGTTTCGGGCGCCACGCCACCCTTGGAGCCTGAGCCACCGCAGTTGCCGCACTGCACAGATGTTGGGACGCGAATATTTGTTTTGTGGCCCGCGTACGCTTGGGCAAGGGTTACCTCCATATTATATCTGAGGTCTGAACCCCTACCGGGTTGCTGCGCGTTCCGTCTGCCCCCACTGGTAAAGGCATCGCCAAACATTTCATCGAAAATATCCGAGAAGCCACCAAAGCCGCCGCCGCCGCCGCTCGGGCTGCTCTGTTCAAAGGCAGCATGACCAAATCGATCATAGGCCGCGCGCTTTTCATCGTCCGACAGCACGTCATTGGCCTCGTTCAGCTCCTTGAACTTTTTCTCAGCCACCTCGTCCCCCGGATTTTTGTCCGGATGGTATTTCATCGCTAGTTTACGATAGGTTTTTTTGATTTCTGACGCGTCTGCGTCCCGATCAATGCCTAATGTTGCATAGTAATCTTCTTTTGCCATCTGGCTGGACCTGCTTGCCGAAGGAAACCGGACACCTGTTTAAAGATGCCCGGCCTGCCTGTGAATACCTGGAAGGGAAATCCCCTTGCACCGGGAACGCATTAGCTGTCTTTTTTCTCCGCATCGCCGTCCCCGGGGGCCACTTCCTCGAACTCTGCATCGACAACCGTATCATCGGTTTGGGCGGAGGTGTCCTCGTCGGCGCCTGGCGCGTCTCCTTCCATGCTGCCGGGGCCGCTCATGTCTGGTCCCATGCCGGCCATGTTCGGACCACCTTCTTCCTGGCTTGCCTTATACATGGCTTCCCCAAGTTTCATGGCGGCCTGCATAAGGGCATCTGATTTGGCTTGAATATCGTCTAGGTCCTCGCCATCAAGAACATCTTTCAAAGATTGCACAGCGGTTTCAATCTCACCGCGTTCATCCTCTGACACTTTGTCGCCGTAGTCCTTCAGGTTTTGTTCCGTCGAGTGAACAAGGCCGTCCGCATTGTTACGGGCTTCAATAAGCTCGCGACGGGCTTTGTCCTCTTCGGCATGAGACTCGGCATCCTGCACCATCTGTTCGATATCGTCGTCGGATAAGCCACCTGACGCCTGGATACGAATCTGTTGTTCCTTGCCCGTGGCTTTGTCCTTTGCCGACACGTTTACAATACCGTTGGCATCAATGTCGAACGTTACTTCAATTTGTGGCATGCCCCGGGTTGCGGGTGGGATACCCATTAGGTCGAATTGTCCAAGCAGTTTGTTGTCCGCCGCCATTTCACGCTCACCCTGGAAGACCCGGATGGTCACGGCGTTTTGATTGTCTTCCGCCGTGGAAAACACCTGGCCTTTCCGAGTGGGGATCGTCGTGTTGCGGTCAATGAGCCGCGTGAATACGCCGCCCAAGGTCTCAATACCTAGGGACAAAGGTGTAACGTCAAGCAACAGCACATCCTTGACGTCCCCTTGGAGTACCCCGCCCTGAATGGCGGCACCGAGCGCCACCACTTCATCAGGGTTCACACCTTTGTGTGGTTCGCGGCCAAAAAACTCCTGCACACGTTCCTGGACTTTGGGCATGCGGGTCATGCCGCCGACCAAAATGACTTCGTCAATTTCACCCGCCGAGATGCCAGCGTCCTTGAGAGCTGCCTTGCAGGGTTCAATGGTGCGGTCGATGAGGGTCTCGACTAGGGCTTCCAGCTTCGCGCGGGTAAGTTTGATGTTGAGGTGTTTTGGCCCACTCGCATCCGCTGTGATAAATGGCAGGTTCACTTCCGTTTGCATAGCGCTCGAAAGCTCGGTCTTCGACTTTTCCGCCGCTTCCTTCAAACGTTGCAGCGCCAGTTTATCTTGGCGCAGGTCAACGCTCTGTTCTTTTTTAAATTCATCGGCCAGATAGTCGATGATGCATTGGTCAAAATCTTCCCCGCCCAGGAAAGTATCGCCATTTGTGGACTTCACTTCGAAAACGCCGTCTCCAATCTCAAGCACAGAGACGTCGAATGTACCGCCACCAAGATCATACACAACGATAGTGCCCCCGTCTTTTTTATCGAGGCCGTACGCGAGGGCAGCTGCCGTCGGTTCATTAATAATGCGCAGCACTTCAAGGCCGGCTATTTTTCCAGCGTCTTTGGTGGCTTGGCGCTGTGAGTCGTTGAAATAGGCCGGAACCGTGATGACGGCTTGGGTGACGCTGTCACCAAGATATGCTTCTGCCGTCTCTTTCATCTTTTGCAGAATGAAGGCGCTCATCTGGCTCGGGCTGTATCTATTGCCTTCCGCTTCGACCCAGGCATCACCATTGTCGCCGGATACGATCTCAAAAGGCACGAGACCCTTGTCCTTTTCGGTCAGCGGATCGTCATATCTCCGACCGATTAGCCTTTTGATGGCGGAAAGCGTGTTTTCCGGGTTGGTTACGGCTTGGCGTTTGGCAGGCTGCCCAACAAGCCGCTCTCCATCCGCAAAAGCCACCATGGACGGGGTTGTCCGAACCCCTTCCGCATTTTCAATCACCTTTTCGTCAGAACCCTCCATCAGTGCAACGCACGAGTTGGTGGTTCCAAGGTCGATCCCAATCACTTTGCTCATTTTGTCCTCTCTATTCAGCGACAGAAGCTGGCGGCCCTATATGGCGTTCGCTGGCGAACCTCCGAGGCACCGTTCGGCTTTAACCCGCAGCTATCCGAGCATATCGTAAAACACGTTAATGCAAATTTATCCAGCGGATATATAGGGTGGGTAACCGATCCCCGCAACCGTTTAAGCATAAAGTTTCTAGGGTTTATTTTTCGTTGAAATTAAAGCTCTTTGTCCACGTGGGGCCCAGTGCTACCTGCTTCGTGGTCGGCAGCGTCTGATTGTTTTTCGTAGGCTGTTGACGTTTTTACCAGATTATCGCCCGAAGAGTCCGCGGGGGAATTCTCCGCAGGCGGGGTATCCTCTATTTTGGGGCCACCCTTGGACACGCCGACCATGGCGGCGCGCAGGAGCCGGTCCTGCAACATATAACCTTTTTGTACCTGCTGAATTACGAGGCCGGCCGGCTGTTCCGGGTCTTCTACCTCGAACATCGCCTGGTGATAATTATGATCGAACTTTTTACCGAGCGCTTCGATGGTTTTGATCCCAAACTGCTGATAGACATTCTCCAGCTCGTTTTCGGTCATTTCGATTCCGATATACAGGTTATTAAGATCCTCATTGGTATCCCGGACTTCCTGGGAGACGCTCTCAAGAGCGCGGTTTAAATTGTCCGCGACGCTCAGGATGGCGCGCGCAAAATTGGTTACTGCATATTTGGAGGCGTCCGCCTTTTCGCGCTCCGTCCGGCGGCGCACATTTTCCGCTTCCGCCATGGTGCGAAGTAACTGGTCTTTCAGCGCGGCAATGTCGGACTCCAATTCCTCATAAGTCGGCGGCCTCTTGTCCTCGGGGGCCTCTCCGTCTTCCTCAGCCGCCTCATCTGGCGTCGACTCGCCATCGGTGGCGCTCTCACTGCCTGCCGATTCCTCGGGTTGCGGGTCAGTTCCAGCTTCAAATGGGTCCGTCGTACCGGCCGCGTCCGCCGCCTCGGTGTGAGGCTCTTCGTCGGCGGAGTTATTTTCTGTATCGTTCATTTCTATCATGGTCTTTTCACATCCAAGTCTTGTTCGTGCGTTCCCATCATTCGGCCAATAAGCTTGGCCGTGTAGTCCACCATGGGAATGATACGCGCGTAATTCATCCGGGTTGGCCCAATGACGCCGATGGCGCCGACCAGTTGGCTATGACCCGCCTTATAAGGCGCGACAATAAAGGAGCAGCCGGAGAGATTAAAGAGTTCGTTGTCAGCGCCGATAAAGATTTGCACACCCTCAGCCTGGTCCGTCATCTCCAGGACCTTTAGCATGAGCTCGTTAGTCTCAAGCGCATTAAAAAGAGTGCGGATGTGTTCCAGGTCTGTGACCACGTTCACATCTTCCAGAAGATTGGCGTGGCCGCTCACGATGAGCGTGCCCGCTCCGCCCTCGCCAGACCAGGTTGCAAGACCTGCCTGAACAACCTTGCCGGTTAGTTGATCGAGGGCTGCCTTGTTTTGTTCAAGTTCTTCCAGAATGACGGCGCGGGTGTCTCCAATGGTCTGACCCACGAGACGCTGATTGAGAAAGTTCGTGGCTTCAACGAGGACCGACGGGGGGATATCCTTGGGTACCTTGATGACCCGGTTTTCCACAATCCCCTCTGCCGTCACCATCACGACCAGGGCCCGGCCAGGATTAAGATGCACGAACTCAATCTGTTTGAGTGGGGTCTCGGTCTTAGGTGCCATGACGATGCCCGCACAGTTGGAAAGTCCAGAGAGTGTGCTGGTCGCGTTCTCCAGAACACGCTCGAAGCTTCTTCCTGTGCCCGCAAACCGGCTTTCCAAATCCGCCGACTCGTCTCGTGTCAAATTACCGATTTCCAACAGACCGTTAACAAAAATACGCAGGCCTGCTTCTGTTGGAAGCCGGCCCGCTGAAGTGTGGGGGGAAAATAATAGTCCAGCCTCCTCTAGATCCGCCATCACGTTGCGCACGGTGGCGGCAGATAAAGAGGTGCTTAATTGCTGGGATAGAGTGCGCGAGCCAATGGGTTCGCCGGTCGCCACGTAGGCATCCACAATTTTAGTGAAAACCTCTCGCGAGCGGTCGTTTAATTTAGATATGGCAGATTTCTTTCTCTCCATTGTTCAGATCTTTGTATGCCTCCAACTGCCTCGCAAACTTTTTATACATGGGCTGTTGGTTCGCCAATTCAAGAAGGCGTCGGAATTTAGGATTTAGCGTTCGTCCCGTCAACGGGGCTTGGGTTTTGTCGGACAGCCGCGGGGTACTGGACGGGGGATATGTGCTCCGCTAGGGTGCCGCCGCCGTATATGCTGACATTCTCTAATATGAGGTGATGAATGATGAGACCTTCCGGTCGCGCCCTTAACCAACTTCGGCCTATTTCTCTCGAAACCAATGTGAATAAGCATGCGGAGGGCTCCTGCCTTGCGAAATTTGGCGATACTCATGTGCTGTGTACCGCGTCTGTAGAGGACCGGGTCCCCGGTTGGCTCCGCGATGCCGGACATGGTTGGGTCACCGCCGAATATGGCATGCTGCCCCGTTCCACCGGGGACCGCACCGGCCGCGAGGCGGCGCGGGGGAAACAAGGGGGGCGGACCCTTGAAATACAGCGGTTGATCGGGCGATCTTTGAGGGCGGTCACCAATCTCACCCAACTCGGCCCGCTCCAAATACGTCTTGATTGTGACGTGCTGCAGGCCGATGGTGGCACGAGAACGGCCTCCGTGACCGGGGCCTATGTTGCGCTTTACTTGGCATGTCGTAAAATTCAACAATTGGGCTTGATCACGGAATTGCCGTTCAAAGGAATGGTTGCGGCTGTCTCATGTGGGCTTTACCAAGGGGAAGCTGTATTGGATTTGGACTATGACGAAGATAGCAATGCCCAAGCAGATACGAACTTTGTCCTGACGGACTCGGGACAGATTGTGGAAATCCAGGGAACAGCAGAGGAAGATCCGTTCTCTGAGGGTCACTTCGCAGCCATGATGGTGTTGGCGAAGGAAGGTATCGTTGAGCTTGTTGCCCATCAGAAAAACGCTCTCGAAATCGGATAGGCCCCCATGGCCCGAAAATTTGATGGCGGAAAATTGGTCCTTGCCACGCACAACGTGGGCAAGGCGGTGGAAATCCGAGACCTTCTTGTACCTTTCGGCGCAGATTTGTTGTGTGCTGGCGAACTGGGGCTGCCAGTGCCGGAGGAAACGGGCGTGACATTTACCGCAAATGCGGAGTTAAAAGCATTGGCGTCTGCCGAGGGGGCCGGAATTCCGGCGCTTGCGGATGATTCAGGCCTCGTGGTGCCGGCGTTGGGCGGCGACCCCGGCATCTATTCTGCACGTTGGGCTGGCCCCAACAAAGATTTCCGGTCGGCTATGCAAAAAGTCGAAGACGGGTTAGTCGGCGAGAAAGATCGCTCGGCACATTTTGTGAGCGCCCTGACTCTAGCCTGGCCCGATGGTCATACGGAGTCCGTGGAGGGCAAGGTGCAGGGCGAGCTTATCTGGCCCCCCAGGGGTGACCAGGGGTTCGGTTACGACCCGGTGTTCGTGGCGGCAGGCTATGACATGACTTTTGGGGAGATGGATCCAGCGGTAAAGCATAAAATCAGCCACCGGGCGGAAGCTTTTCGGAAGTTGGTGGATCTGTGTTTTAGTTCTTGAGTTCAATAGGCAGAAGCAGAGATGGCACAATTCGGGATCTATATCCACTGGCCGTTCTGCGAGTCTAAATGTCCCTACTGTGACTTTAATAGTCATGTTTCCAGAGTCGTCGACCAGGAAGCTTGGAGGGACGCCTATTTGTTAGAGCTCGACCGTTATGCTCTCGAAACCCGGGACCGGGTCGTGACGAGCGTGTTTTTCGGAGGGGGCACGCCCAGTCTTATGGTGGCGGAGACGGTAGCAGCGGTGCTGCAGCGGATCAAAAGTCTTTGGTCGGTCTCTGGTGACTTTGAGGTTACCGCGGAAGCCAACCCATCTTCGGCAGAGCGAGCGCAGTTCGAGGCCTTTCGGGCAGCGGGGGTTAACCGATTGTCGCTCGGCATGCAATCACTGAGTGATGAGTCTCTGGTGTTTTTGGGTCGTCGGCATACCTCGGTGGAGGCCCGGCGGGCGGCGCTGGAGGCGGCCCAGGTGTTTGACCGTTACTCTCTCGATTTTATTTACGCCCTTCCGGGTCAAACGGCGTCGGCATGGCGGTCAGAATTAGATCAAATTTTGACGTTGGCCGGCGGTCATCTGTCTTTGTATCAGTTAACCATTGAACCCGGGACGCAATTTCACAGAGACCGTGTGCCGGCGGCTGGTGAGAATGCGGCCGAGGCTCTTTTTGATATTACGCGGAACGCGGCGCGGGCTGCCGGGCTGGCGGATTATGAAATTTCCAACCATTCCTTTCCCGGCCAGGAGTGTCGCCATAACCTGGTATATTGGCGGGGTGAGGATTATATCGGGATTGGGCCAGGGGCCCATGGCCGGTTACCGACACATGAACATAAAGCTGAGGCCACTATTGAGACGGTTCAGGAAATCCGCCTGCCGTCTGCTTGGCTAACTGCGGTCCAATCTGGTGGCGGTGGAACGCAAAAGCGGACTGTTCTCAGTCGAGAAGAAAGGTTCGAGGAAATTCTCCTCATGGGGCTGAGATTAACCGAAGGTATTGATTTTACGCGGTTTGAACGACTGTTTGGTGTGCCTTTAATAACTCAGCTGGATACCGAGAAACTTGGGCGTCTGATCGATGGCGGGTTTTTGGAACAGGGGAAAAACACCCTTTCTGCAACTGCTGAGGGTCGTCAGCGTCTCAATGCTGTCTTAGCGGCTCTACTTACCTAATATTACCAGGCCAGAACCAACAAGGCCCGGCTGGCCTAATTTGCCGCCTGGAAGCTCGCTGGTGCGTTTTGGATTACGCGGGTGCCCCGCTCCTGGACTTGATGAATGGAGAGACCTCGCTCCGCATAGCCTTCCGGATGAAAGCGAAAAATGCCGTCCCGGCCGGCAAAGCCCTGGGGGGCGGTAATTTCCGAGACATCAAATTGGCCATCTGATTTGACGAAGACGGCTGCCAATGCCGTTGCATCATAGGCCAAGGTCGCAAGGCGGGAGGGGGCGGCGGCATACATTTCTGTGTATTGGCGGATAAATTTTCGCCGTTCTTTCTTAGCTGGCGCCGCGAACCAGCCGCCCACCAGTGCCGGTTCCGACCCAATGCCGTCGGCGTCCCATTGACCTGTGCCTAAAATGCGAATCTTGTTCGGATCAATGTCATAATAGGGTAAAAGGGCGGCTATTGCTTGCAGCCGTTTTCCGCCATCTGCCACGAGGAGGGCATCAAATGGCACGTCGCCCAATGTTTGCAGGTTTTCCAACCGCTTAAGTGCTTGCCGGGCGACTTCGTCTTCCCGGTTTTCGAGTTCCTTCCGCTGATCCAGTAGATCTTGCCGCCGGTTATCATAGTTCGCTAAATTTTTAACCACGGCACTGAAATCACCGCCAAGGGGACTATAAAATCGGACACCAGTGATGTCAGCGCCTAGGTCAACGGCCACGGCTTCCAGTGCTGCGCTGATGGAGGCGCCGTAGGGGTTGTCCGGTGCCAGGACGGCGAATCGGCGCATGCCACGCTTAAAGGCAAAGCGCACCACACGCTCCACCTGTTCGTCTGGTAGAAAACCCAAGGTAAAAACCCCGTTGCCGGCCACTCGTCTGTCATTGGAGAATGAAACCACGGTAAGTCCGGCGGCGCGGGCGGGCGGTGCAACGGTCTCTACGGAACTCGCAAACAGGGGCCCCAAGACCAGAGAAGCACCGTCGCCGATTGCTAGGGCGGCAGCATCGGCGGCACCCTCGGGCGTGCCTTTGGTATCCTGCGGCAGTAGCTCAAAATTTTTGCCGGCAAAATGGAAGAGCGCTAATTGAGCTGCGTTGAGGAGAGAATTTCCTAATTTGGAATGCGGGCCAGAGAGAGGCAACAAAAGGGCTACCCGTGGCACCGTCGCCTGCATCGGCGGCGGTGGCGGGGCGGTGAAGCGAGCTTCGTCCAGCGCACCAGCGGGGGCCTGCATCTCGGGACCGGTGATGGTTTCTGGATCTTGGATTAGACCTGGGATCATTGGATTCTGTCCTGGCATTGGATGGACTACCGGCGGTGACGGGACTGGGGCTGTAACGGTTCCCGTTTGGCGGGGCTGTGAGATGATCTCTGACAATGGGCTCGGACGCCTGGATGGATTCGCGGAGGAGGCCGTTTGCGCGTTCGGTCGGCCCCCTGCTGACTGTTGCTGAATGGGATTGGCGCCTTGAGGCCGGCTTGGTAACCGCATCTGGCGGATCGGCGCAGGAGAGACTAGACGGGAGGAGGGTGGCGTGCTTGTTGCTGCCGGCGCGGACGATGGGGCTTGCGTCGCTGTTTGGAAATGGGCCAAATAATGTTTACAGGCGGTCAGGGAAAGAGCCGCCAGTCCCGCCAATGAGGCACGAAACAATGTTAAATAACAAATCCGCATTGCGTCAACCAAGTCCCGGGGTTTTCGAGTTAAGCCGATCCTCGCAGCGCTTGAGCGCGCCGACACATCACCCTATTGGGGGTCTCGCCGCAAGTAAAGCTGCTGGGAGCTGTTAGATGACAAAAATTAAAAATGGCCTTTATGTGGTCGCAACACCCATCGGCAACCTGGGTGATATATCGGCCCGTGCCCTGGAGGTTTTAACC
>MDTB01221433.1_pt1 | contig 10033 bp, 7 predicted proteins | sample 811161 | NCBI WGS metagenome assembly MDTB01 (sample SAMN05326650, study PRJNA326480) | marine metagenome | isolation source: seawater | place: Mediterranean Sea | collected 2009
AACACTGATCACCGAGAGAGCATCAGATGTCCTAGATCCAGAAGAAGTATCATTACTCACTCGGTCGTTACGTTTCAGCGATAAAACAGCAGTTGATGCGTTGATACCAAGAGTCGATATTGACGCTTTACAAAGAGCAACCCAAGTTTCTGATCTCATCACCCAAGCACTAGATACCGGTCGATCAAGATTTCCAGTGTTTGATAAAGACTTAGACGACATCATCGGTGTTGTTCATGTCAAATCGGTTTATCGACTCTCACCAGAAGAAAGACGCACCACACATGTGTCCGAAATTATGAGAGATATTCTTGCAGTTCCAGAAACAAGGAAACTAGAAGAGATTTTGTCTGATATGAGAAGACGTCGGACACAGATGGCCGTTGTAATAGATGAACACGGAGCAACTTCCGGAATTATCACTCTTGAAGACTTGTTAGAAGAAATTTTAGGAGAGATAAAAGACGAGTACGACAACGATCTAACGGAAGCTGAAGTCGAGAATCCGGGAAGTTTTATCGTCGCCGGGCGGCTTAACTTTGACGAAGTGTTTGATGCAACTGGATTCAGAATCCCTGAAGGGCAATACGAAACTATTGCCGGGTTTGTTTTGGAACGCCTTGGGCATTTAGCGGAACCAGGGGAAAAAGTTGTTGAAGCAGAATGGACTATAGAGGTAGTAGAAGTTAAGCGAAGGCGAATCATCACGTTAAGGGTTACTTCGTCATGATTTTTATTGTTGTAGTTCTGTTAATAGCGGTAAACGCAATTTTTGTTGCTGTTGAGTTTGCTTTAATAGCAAGCCGCCCTCTTCGCTTACAAGAGGCAGCGAAAGAAGGGAATCGAAATTCGCTTCGTGCTTTAGCCGCGCACAAAGATCTTCGACGCCAAGTTTCCGGGGCACAATTAGGCATTACGGCAAGCAGCGTGATTTTAGGTATTACCGCTGAACCTTCTATCGGCCGGTTAATCCAGCCCGTCGTAGAACTCTTTGGGGCATCAGAAAGTTTGGCCGAAAGCATTAGTTGGATCACTGCAATAGGGTTTGCTGGAATAGTTCAGTTGCTCTTAGGGGAAATGGTGCCAAAGAATCTTGCGGTGACTGCACCGGAAAAAACCTTGCAGCGACTGATTTCTATACATCGAGTTTTTGTTTTATCTATGTCCCCACTTATTTGGATATTAGACAAATTGTCAACAATTTTAGTGAAACCATTTGGCTACACCCCAGTTAATGAAATCAATCATGCTTTAGGGGTTTCAGAACTTTCTGCAATCTTTGATTCATCGCATCAAAAAGGATCTATTGATGAATTCGAACACGAATTACTTACTAGTGCATTGGATTTAGGAATTCGCCCTGTTGAAGAAATATCTATTCCTCGGCAAGAGATAGTCGCGGTAACTAAAAAAATGACAATCGCCGAAATAGAAAAACAAATCCTAAAAAGCGGCCACACACGTATGCCGGTTATAGGGGAGAACCTTGATGACATAGTTGGGGTAGTGCACGCAAAAGATCTTTTGCAATATGGACCAGAGATGCAAAGTTTGACCCTCCCGGAAGCCTCAATTCGAGAACTAGTAATAGTTTCACCAGATATGACTCAAGAAGATGCGTTACTACTCATGAGAAGAAATAGGAATCATCTGGTGGTGTTGCAGAATACTGTTTCAGAAACTGTTGGACTTTTAACAATGGAAGATGTTGTTGAAGAATTAGTAGGAGAGTTTGAAGACGAAACAGATGTGGAGTTTCTTTAAATTTCTTTAAGCTCCTATGGCGTGGAAGCCACCGTCTACATGAACCATTTCGCCAGTAGTAGATGGGAACCAGTCAGAAAGTAACGCTACGCAAGCACGAGCAACCGGTTCAGAGTCATGAATGTCCCAGCCAAGAGGGGAGCGTTCCCCCCACACTTCTTCAAACGCAGCAAAACCGGGGATACTTTTCGCTGCCATAGTTCTAATCGGGCCAGCAGCAACCATATTGACTCGGATGCCCTCCGGTCCAAGTGATCTCGCCAAATATCTAGAAGTTGATTCCAAGGCAGCCTTAGCGACCCCCATCCAGTTGTACGCTGGCCAAGCAAACCGAGCATCAAAATCAAGGCCAACGATAGATCCACCTTCAGTCATCAAAGGGCGAACAACCTCCGCCACTGTTTTGAGCGAATAAGCAGAAATTTCCATCGCAACAGAAACGTCCTCCCATTTAGGAGTCATAAAGTCTTCCCCCAAGCAAGCTTCAGGAGCAAAACCTATTGCGTGTAGAGCCCCATCTACTCGTCCCCAAGATTCGGCTAATTGTTTCTGGAGAGCATCTGACTGCTCAGATGAAGTGACATCAAACTCAAGAACTTCAGGGACTGTCGGTAACTTTTTTGCTGTTCTTTGGGTTAGACGCATTCCGCGTCCCGCTCCGGTCAAAATGATCTCCGCACCTTGTTCCTGAGCTAAACGCGCAACCGAAAACGCTAACGAAGCGTCGGTAAGAACCCCAGTGATTAACAACTTCTTATCGTCAAGAATACCCACGTAACTCTCCCGCACATGAAACTATTTTTTTCGCTATCCTCAGTCAAGACCTTACCTCTCAGAGGATAAAAAATGTGGCAAGACGTTATTCCCACAGGATTGCCCTCTCTATTGACTATTCTCAAGAGAGTATGACTGATATAAAAATAACTCTTCCAGATGGCTCTTCGCGAACGTTGATAGATGGCGCCACTGGTTACGATCTTGCAGCCGAAATTGGAAGTGGACTAGCGAAGGCAGCCCTAGTCGTAAAAATTGGCGGAGAAATTTTTGATTTAAATAGACCTTTAGTTGATGGAGACGAAGTAGCCATAGTTACTCAAGAGAGCGCAGAGGGTCTTGAAGTTCTTCGCCATTCAACTGCTCACGTGCTGGCCCAAGCAGTATTAGATCTCTGGCCTGAAGCTACCTACGCGATAGGGCCTCCAATCGAGCATGGTTTTTACTACGATTTCTATTTACCAGAAAATGCTTCATTCAATCCTGAAGACCTTGAAGTCATAGAAAAACGGATGCGTGAAATTGTTAAAGCAGATCAGAAGTTTCATCGACATGAAATAACAGCAGATGAAGCTCTGGCTCTATTTTCAACCCACGAATATAAGAAAGAAATCATTGAGAAAGTAGCTTCAGGTAGCAGTGACGAAGAATTGGCATCAGAAATAAAGTCCGATGGAACTGTCAGCTATTACCAGAATGATGAAGGGTTCGTTGATCTATGTTTAGGGCCACATGTTCCCTCCACAGGAAGACTTGGGCATTTCGCGCTACAAAAAGTTGCAGGAGCTTATTGGCGAGGTGACACTAGCCGGCCAATGCTTCAGAGAATTTATGGAACTGCATGGGCAAACAAAAAAGATCTAAAGGACCATCTCCAGCGTTTAGTTGAAGCTGAAAAACGAGATCACCGTCGACTAGCTTCGGACTTGGATCTAGTTTCATGGCCGGAGAACTTAGGGCCAGGCCTCGCGGTGTGGCATCCAAAAGGCGCACTTATTCGAAAAATCATTGAAGACTACAGCCGTGAACGTCATGAAAGCGGCGGATACGACTTTGTCTATAGCCCGCATATCGCAAAATCTGTTCTTTGGGAAACAAGTGGACATCTCGATTTCTACTCCGAAGGCATGTACCCGCCAATGGAACTTGATGGAGTTTCCTACTATCCCAAACCAATGAACTGCCCATTTCATGTGGCGGTGTATCAAAGTAGTCAACGAAGTTATCGAGAACTTCCCTTACGATTCTTTGAACTCGGAACTGTTTACCGATATGAACTATCAGGAGCAATCCACGGCCTATTAAGAAGTCGAGGCTTCACACAAGATGACTCTCACATTTTCTGCACTCAAGAAAATATAGAAGAAGAACTCGCTTCGCTACTGAATTTCACCCTTTCAGTTTTGCAAGCTTTTGGATTTACCGATTTTCAAGCAAAGCTATCCACTCGACCCGAAGAAAAATCTGTCGGGGAAGATGAGCTTTGGAACATAGCTACAGATGGTTTACGAGCAGCTTTAGAATCAGCAAACCTTGAATACATCGTTGATGAAGGAGGAGGAGCTTTCTATGGGCCAAAGATAGATGTAGACATAACTGATGCCATTGGACGTTCTTGGCAACTCTCAACCATCCAACTTGACTTCAACCTTCCCGAAAGATTCGCTCTGGAATATGTTGGCAGTGATGGCAATCGTCACCGACCGGTGATGATACATCGTGCACTAATGGGATCAATTGAAAGATTCTTTGGCGTACTCCTCGAACATTATGCAGGCGCTTTTCCAACGTGGCTAGCTCCAGAACAAGTCCGTATTCTTCCCATAGCAGGAGAGCACGAGGACTACGCACAAGAATTGCTGACAGAACTAACGCGATCTGGCTTTAGGGCATCAATTGAAGCAGCGACAGACCCATTAGGAAAACGAGTTCGTGAAGCAAAAGTTGAAAAAATTCCACACGTCCTAGTAGTCGGCAAAGACGATATTGCTAACAGAACCGTCGGGGAAAATGTTCGAGGATCAGAGAACCCGGAAAGAGATTTACCATTTCAAGAATTCCTTTCTCGTCTAACCAACGAAGTAGAAGAACGTAAGTGAGTCAACTAGAGCATCTCTGGGCCGGATGGCGCCAAGCATACATAAAGGGTGAAAATAGCCCACAGTCTTCAGTGGAAATCCCGGAGGGGCTCTCAATCTTCTCGGCTATAGAACAAAGTGGGCTTCCAGACGAGGAAACACTAATAATTCACCGAGGAGAAACTTGCTTCGTTCTGCTAAATGTTTACCCGTACACCACCGGACACACAATGGTTATTCCACTTAGAGAAGTGGAAGCATTAACTGATTTAACACCGGAAGAATACGAAGAGCTCTGGCAACTAGTTAAAAAGGCGGTGCAGTCCTTAGAGGAGGCATATGGTCCTGATGGAATAAATGTAGGCCTTAACCAAGGGAAGGCTGCAGGTGCCGGAATCCCTGAGCATCTACATGTTCATTGTCTTCCAAGGTGGTCTGGAGATACGAATTTTTCAACAACAGTTGCTGGGGCTAGAGTGCTTCCCGAATCTTTAACAGATACGTGGGTTCGATTACGCGAAGCATGGGATAAATGAAAACAAGAAAACTCTTCACTTTGGTAGCCGTCATTTCATTTTGTGTTTCCTGCTCAAGTGAAATGCCAGAACCCGAAGTTCTTCAACAACAGGAAACCACGTCAACTACTACGACGACAATCAAATCAAGTACGACAGAGTCAACTGAAACTGCAGAAGAACCAGTAGTCGAAGCCATTCAAGAAATTGAATGGTCTACTTGCTACGAAAGTTATGAATGCGGTGATCTTCAAGTTCCACTTGACTACACAGACACAGATTCCGGCTCTATAAGCATTGCTTTGGTTCGTCTCCCCGCTACGAATGAACCTTATTTAGGACCGCTGTTGATGAACCCCGGAGGCCCAGGTGGCTCTGGAGTTGAACTAGTAGGAGACTGGGCAGAAATTTGGGAAATGGTTTTTTCAAATTTTGATGTCATCGGGTTTGATCCCCGTGGTGTTGGATCCAGCACCCAAGTGTTATGCCCGAATGACCCTGATTCAGATGAAAGTTGGTTGTTAGAAGACGGAGAAGACACAACTGAACTCTTCATCGGAGCAACAGAACACGTCGAAGAATGTCTAGAAATGAGCGGACAGCTTTTTTATCACGTTGGAACGAACAACGTTGCACGTGATATGGACAGCATTCGTGCAGCTATAGGCGCAGAAAAAATTAACTACCTAGGATATTCCTACGGCACAAGAATAGGCGCCGTATATGCGTCACTCTTCCCAGAGCGAGTACGAGCAATGGTGCTCGATGGCCCAGTATCTCCAGAAGAACATCCGAGCGCCTTTAGCCCGATACAGGGTCTGGGTTTTGAAAACGCATGGAATCGGTTTGCAGCTAATTGTGATCTAAGGACATGGAGATTGCCCTGTGCTCTTGAAGCATACGGTGGGGCGGATGAAGCGTTTCTCGCTGCAAAAGAATTACTAAGCAATGGGAACATACCAACTGAAAATGATCGAGAGCTCACTGAATCAGAGTTCATATGGTCTGTAGGAGCCGCTCTTTATAGTCCGTATTCTTGGCCAGATTTAGAAGATGGGATCATAGAAGTATTAGAAAATGGAACAGGGGTAATAAGTCAACGCTTGGTGGATGATTATGAAGGAAGAAAAGAAGATGGAACTTACGATAATTCTAGTGCAGTTGGATTCTTAGTTAACTGTAGTGATGACCCCAATCGGCCGACAGAAGAAGAAATAGTAGAAAAAGTTGATGCGGTAGCGGATCAATTAGAACACTTTGGGTCGTTATGGAGATCAGATACCGGCTGCTACGGAATGCCCGCGTCATTGGATCCACTACTTGTCGAACAAGCCGATCTTGAAACACCTGCCTTAGTGATCGCTCTAGAAGGAGATCCAGCTACTCCAATGGATTGGGCAAGAGGATTAACGGATTCCGTAGGCCAGGCAGTATTAATCACAAGCGATAGTGAAGGACATGGCGCATTTCTATCAAACAGCGAATGTGTAACAGACACCGTACTTGAATACTTTTGGTATCTGGATGTTCCCGTTGACGGATGGTCATGCGAAGAACCAAACTAACTCAGTACTTTCTGGTAGGAGGCTTGTTAGTTGCAGGAACCTTGACTGGAGTTCTTCATCTAAGTGCCCTAATTTTTTTACTTGTTGTATGGATAGTTATTTTGTTCATAAGTAAAGTCGCTGACTATTACGCCCAAAGATAGACAGAAGCATTCCTTGATTTGAGTAGGCATGAAACTGCCTCACGAGAAAAACTTAGTTTCTGGTCTAAGATCAATTCATGAAAAAAATTCACTTATTTGCGATAATTCTCTCCTCACTTTTACTCCTTACGTCATGCATGAAGGTAACCATGTCAATAGATGTGGACAAAGATGGCACAGGGACAATGGAAGGCAGTTTCCTTTTTAGTAAAAAGATTGCTGAGATTGCGGAGATGAGCGGTGAAGATACTGGCGACTTTTGTACGCAGGTAACACAAGACGGTGAAATGGGTATCGAACCTCCGGCAGGAGCAGAAGAGGTAAATCTTATTGAGGATGATGAATGGTGCGGCTATTCGTTTACTGCTTCATTTGAAGATTTCGAGATCCCAGATGATGAAGAAGGGGCTCCTAGTCTTTCTGTGGTTGGCGATGAAATCACATTTTCAATGGAAATGGATATGGGGGAACTTGGACTCGGTGAAATGGCTGGGGACTCTGGCAGTGACGACATAGAGTTCGAACAAATGATGGCGATATTTGATATTCCCGAACCCGAATTTGTTATTGCCGTGACATTGCCAGGAGAAGTAACTGACCACAATGCTGACTCAATAGAAGAATCAACGCTTACCTGGAACCTTGATCTTATGGATGACCAAGAATCTGGAAGCCTTAGCGCTACAGCAAACATGTCTTCTGGTGATAGCGGGATTTCTAACGGACTAATTATTGGTATCGCTGTTGCCGTAGGATTGCTCACCGCTGGCTTTGTAGCCCGCCAATGGAAAAGCAGCAAAAACTTAGATGGATCCAGAGAAGAAGATGGACCATCTTTCGAATAGGGATTTGACTCCATTTACAGTATCTAATCATGCGTAGAACGTTTCCACTTAGAAGTATTAGGCGCGGGTTTTTACAGCGCCGAGGCAAAGGAACTATTTTTGTGCTTTCCGGTGGTGCAGTAAGGGGAGCGGCACAAGTAGGGATGCTTCGAGCGGCGTTAGAAGAGGGAATATTCCCGGATCAAATTGTTGGGGTTTCCGCAGGAGCACTCAATGGCTTATCTTTGGCTTCTAACCCCACACTTGATCAAATAGCTGTTCTAGAGAAAGTGTGGCAAAAAACAGCGGAAAAATCTCCGATCCGGGGAAGCCTTGTCCGAAATCTAGCTGCAATTATTCGGGGCAAACCTAGTTTCGATAACGGAGAACGTCTACGCGAACTCATTTCCGAAAACATCCCTGTTGAAGATATAAGCCACACGAAAATTCCATTTCATCTCGCAACGACTGCAGCATCCTCAGGACGTCAAGTTTGGTGGCGTGAAGGCTCAGCAGTAGATCTCCTTTGCGCATCAGCGGCTATGCCGGGAGCGCTACCAGCAATTGAACTTTCCGACGGCGACTATCATCTTGATGGAGGAGTGGTATCTAATATTCCACTTCGTTACGCCTGTTCGTTACGGCCGGCCCGGTTAGTTGTCTTTGACGTAGCAGCAGGGTTCCTTCCCCCTGAGAAACAAACCGCTCTATCAATCATGATGACAGGATTTCGTGCCGCTACTGCTGAAGTTACAAGGCAAGAATGGCGAGACATTCCCCACGATGTCGAAGTTATACATTTTCGTCTACCTCTTGACAATCACGGAATAGATGATGATTTTCGCGAAGCTCCGCAACTCATGAATTTGGGGTATATGACTGCTTTCGAAACCCTAAACTCTTTGAAAAGAAAACCCAAAAAAAGTAGAACCTGAGTTCTAATCTAGAAGTTTGACGGTTCCAGCGGTTCCATCTACTTCTACCATCGCTCCTTCTGGGATTTTTTCTGTAGCACCTTCCACAGCGACGACACAAGGAATCCCAAGTTCACGTGAAACAATGATTGCGTGTGACATAAGCGCTCCAACATTCACGACCACAGCAGCGGCAGGAAGAAATAATGGGGTCCACGCAGGATCAGTAAAGGGAGCTACCAGAACATCACCAGGTTCAAAGTTCAAGGCATCTGCTGGGTCCATAACAATACGGGCACGACCTTTAGCATTTCCGCTGCTGCCAGCATTTCCAGTTAAAGTATCTCCTGATCGAGCAGGTTGAACAATGTCTAGAGAGCTTTCAATTTCTTCTAACTCTTCAAGGGTTAGAACTTCTTCTTGGGAACTAATGAAGAATGGGGGAGTGACTTCTGAGAAACGATCAAAGAGTTTTCCTCTTTCTTCAATAATGGAGATATAGGTATCTGGGTTCTTGAGATACTCGGGCAGTTCAGAGTAAGGGTCTAGTAGAGCCACACGAACAGGATCTGGATGCCCACCACGCTCAGCGGCTCGACGAACCAATTCACGATAAACCTGCTTAGCGGGAAGATTGACTCTTACCGCACGATCTCTAGTGGCCTCGCGAGCTTGAGCCCAAAAAGGAGCAGATTTAAGAGCTTTATCAAATTGGAGTCGCTCCTTTAATCCAAGGTGAGGTCGAACTTTTTTCGCGGCATCTAATCGTTTCGATTCATTGTCTTGCAATCGAACAGAAGGAGAGAGGTCGTATTCAGCGACTCTCATACGATCAAGTGCCATTAGTGCCAACTCCGGAGAGTTCTCCCAGGTCCGAGAAGAGATTTCCCAATCATTGGGTCCACGATGACCATGTTCGGTAACGAAATCCTCAAACAATTTAAAGAATTCTTTTGCTTCAGACCTACCTTCAAGACGTTCCAGTAGCCCTTCTACTCCTGCATCAAATTCACTGTTCACTACAGGCATTTCTTTTACCTTCTTAGCTATTTGGTAAAGATCGTTTGAATACTGAGCTGAATGTACATCTCCTGCGGCTCCGACGAGATGAGTGACTAGACCTGGTTCCCCTGCGGCGGCACTAGCATCAGCGAGAGTGCCTGACACCACAGCGGCAAGAGCAGAAGAAAGCATGTGGTTCCTAAAAGCAGGAAAAAAAGCATCTGGGAAAGAGTGAAGGAATTCAATTAACTCCTCATCTGAGGCGTCTAGTGGCGGACGCTGAGTCTCATAGTGAGAAGCTATTTCAAAACTTTCTGCAACTACTTTCGGCAACTTTTTAGCGTTTAGCGCATTAAGCACAACTTTGAGGATTTTCAGCGAAGATAAAAAACTTTTGTCACCTTTTCTTGGGACATATCTTGGAGGGTCGCCCTCTCCGAAGAAAGAGACGTCA
>MDTB01238631.1_pt1 | contig 10033 bp, 6 predicted proteins | sample 811161 | NCBI WGS metagenome assembly MDTB01 (sample SAMN05326650, study PRJNA326480) | marine metagenome | isolation source: seawater | place: Mediterranean Sea | collected 2009
TATGCTCTCCACTGGCAATTGTATTTTGACCACCGATAATCCCTGTTTGAAGACGATTTTCTTCAAAAGCAAATTCACTTTTTATGGGATTGTAATTATAAATATTGTTTTGTGTGTCTTCAAAAACGGATTGTTGGTTTTTATAAGATAGGGAGCCAAGAATCCCTATGGATTGATCTTCTCCAAATTGAAATCGGTTGCCATAAGACACCCCAAATCCAAAATTCATTCCGCTCGTACCAATTGTTGGAGCCATTAGTGGGCTAAACTGGTTGGCCACTCGATTAACCAGATCCAGACCTTCTTCACTTGTATTGAATCTAGGATCAAATGTGTTACCCAAAAAGGAATTAGCAATTTTATTTTTTCTGGTTCCATCATCAAAACCCAAAAAATCAGTTTGACCTCCTTCGTACTGAAGATAATTGGAATTAAAGTGCATATCGGGATTGTAGGCTGTATTGACTGAAAGGGTAAATTCTTCCTGATTGGGAAATTCTTTAGTCACAATATCAATGACTCCTCCTGTAAAATCTGCGGGTAATTCAGCACGTGCGGATTTGATCACCAGTATATTGGAGAGCATATTGGTAGGAAATAAATCCATTTGAATCGTATTCCGATCTGGATCCAAACCGGGAATATCAATCCCATTGAGTATAGACTTGGAGTATCGATCTCCCAAACCTCGAACATAAACATATTTTCCTCCTTGAACCGAAACTCCCGGCACACTTTTTATGGCTCCAGCAATGTCACTGGCTCCAATTTTTTTAAAAGCTTGAGCCGAAATTCCATCCAAAAGACTCGCAGATCTTTTTTGTATTTCCAAAACGGAAGATTCCGTATTTCGTTTTGCTTCTACGATTACCACAACTTCTTCAAGCCCCTGAGCTACCGTTCCCAACACTACATCTATTAAGGTGTATTCGTCTCCTGCAACCACAATATCGGTTATTTCTTTGGTTTCGTAGCCCACAAAAGAAAACACTAAAGTATAAGTTCCTGCCTTCAATTCTAGCGAATAGTTTCCGTCAAAATCGGTTGTTACCCCTTCGCCTGTATCTTTTACTAAGATATTGGCGAAGGGTAGAGGCTCGTTGAAGTCACCGTCTATAACCGTACCGCTAATACCAATTTGTCCATAGCTGGAAAAATTTGAGATAAAAAAAAAATATAATTTTAATAAATCTTGATTGCATTTCCATTGATTAAGTTGAGTAGCACTTTTTTTTTAGCGAGCGTAAAATGTCCATGAAAACAATGATTCATCGACGCCACTATCGTCTTTTTTGGCTGTTACAATTTCTGCAAATGTTGTAGAATCAGACTCAAAAGTGCTTTCGGTAGGATCGGTTTTGTCATCAAATATTTCGGATAGGCTCTCTACATTGCTACAGCTGTTTCCGTCTGCATCCAGCGGATGTAAAATATCAATATTAGTAAAGGTTAGTTTTCCGGAGCTATAGGTCGCTGCATCTGCTGAAGCATCCAATTCAACATCTTTACCGCCCGCAAAGTTTGAAAAAAGGATGTTGAGAACATCACCCGTAGCTCCTTTTCTAAAATCAGCCATCTCACCATCAACTCCCAGTGCACCACAGTTAAAAGTAGCACCTAATACCGTTACATTTTTAAGAGTGAAGCGACCTGTTGCAGATCCTTCGGGCCCGTCAATTTCAAATCCATGATCGGATGCAGCAGTTAAAATAACTAATGCTCCGTCAATAGTTCCTGCGTATGCTTGATCTATATCAATTGCATCATCTCCTTGTCCCCAAACCAATAGGTTTGAAGCGTTGACCGTACCTCCAAAAAACTCAATACCATCATCTACATTAGCTATAACTTCGATGTGATTGATAGTAGTACCCGAGCCTACACCTCCCAATGTTAAACCATTGATTTCATTTCCCTCACCAATTTCAGCACCGCCGTGTCGAATGGATAAATATTCAAGTGTTCCTGAATTGTCCTCAGGGTCATTACCACCGTAGAGGCCGTTTGTGTCTGAAGTTGGTATTCCCTCAATTTGGAGTTCCGAAACATCGCCAGTAAACGAACATGGAGCATTGCCTAAAACTAATAATCCACCCCATAAACCTCTGGACTCTACCGTAAGCGAAGGACCATTTACTGGATAAGTTCCCCCAATTTGGATATTGTCAGAAATGGAGGTCATAATGACAGGAGCGTCTACAGTTCCTTGGACATCTATTTTGGCACCTCTAGCAATGATCAATGTAGAAGCATCTGCACCTGTTCCGGCAGCGGCTTTTATAATAGTTCCCGCAGGGATGGTTAATGTCGCACCCGGCTCTACAGATACTCTCCCTTTTAGTAACCATACTTTGGATGCGTCTAATGTTAAATCTGAAATAACAGAACCTTCGAGGGTTGAATCAACAAAAGGGTCTACTTCAACTTCTATCGTTTCCACTACTGTTTCGGTTTCTGTTACGACGACTGTTTCGGTTTCTGTTACAGTGACATATTCGATTACAGGATCTTCAGTACAACTGTATAGAGTTAGAAGTGCAAACGAAAGGGTTGATAATTGGTTTACTTTTTTCATTTTTTTAATATTTTAATTTCAACAAACTTACTTTTAGTAGAAACCAATAGGTTTAGTAAAAAGTTAAGTTCCTACTTTTAAGTATTAACAAATTATCATACGCCTATTTTTTGTATAAAGTTTAGTTAACATACACGTTAAGAATGTTAAATTTGCGTTATGAACTGGGAATCACTATTATCGTTAAAAAGGTTGGGAGATACCAACAAACGCTTGCGCATCGAGCAAAATGATCTTCGGCTTGGATTCGAAGTGGACTACGACCGAATCGTTTTTTCCCATGCTTTCCGAAGTTTACAAGATAAGACACAAGTGATTCCTTTTTCAAAAACAGATTTTGTTCATACCCGATTGACTCACAGTCTGGAGGTATCCGTAGTGGGAAGAAGTCTGGGACGTATTGCAGGAAAAGCAATTTTAGAAAAACATCCTCATCTTCAAACGATTTTAGGATATCAACCAAATGATTTTGGAGCGATCACAGCAGCGGCAGCTTTAGCTCATGACATTGGAAACCCCCCCTTTGGTCACAGTGGAGAAAAAGCTATAGGACATTTTTTTTCACAAGGAGACGGTTTACAATTTAAATCAAAACTTGGATCAGAAGAATTTCAAGATTTGTGTGACTTTGAAGGGAATGCCAACGGACTTAAAATTTTAACTCAGTCTTCTCAGGGAGTACCCGGGGGTTTACGATTGAGTTATGCCACATTGGGAGCTTTTATCAAATACCCCAAAGGAAGCTTACCGATCAAGCCTTCTTTTCATGTTGCGGATAAGAAATTTGGTTATTTTCAAAGTCAAGCCGATTTTGTTGAAGAACTGGCGGATGAATTGACCATGAAGAATGCGGGTCGTATTTTAAGACATCCTTTAACTTTTTTAGTAGAGGCAGCAGATGACATTTGCTATACAATCATTGATTTTGAGGATGGGATTAATTTGGGTTGGATCCCTGAGGAGTACGCCCTTGAATATTTAATCAATTTGGTTCGGGATCGGATAGATTCCAATAAATACGCTCAACTTGAATACAAATCTCAACGGTTGAGTTACCTCAGAGCTTTGGCCATTAGTAGTCTGATAGAAGATGCCGTTCGAATTTTTATTGAAAATGAAAACTATATTTTGAACGGAACCTTTGATACCTCACTTCTTGATAAAAGTAAATACAAAGCCCAGATTGATGACATCATCAAATTGAGCGTTAAAAATATATATCGATCGAAAGAAGTTGTCCAAAAAGAAGTAGTTGGGCATCGAGCTATTTCTACTCTATTGGAACACTTCACGGCTGCTGGGGTTCGAACTTTTGATGGTACTCCAACTGTATTTGATAAATTGATCCTCTCTCTGGTACCTGAAGGGACTCCCTTAACAGGGAAAAGTCTATATGGGACCTTATTAAATGTCAGTTGTTTTGTAGCCAGTCTTTCCGATGGAAAAGCCTTGAGGATGGCACAAGATATTGGGAGTTAAATTCCATTAGTTTTTCAGTTTAGAAGATAGTATATTTGCCAAAAAAAATTGTATGAGGTGGATTGTGCCAATACTAATTCTTGTTTTATTTCAATGGTATTGCTTCCAGGGAGTTAAAACATTAACCCCTAATAAATGGGTCTGGTTACTCTACGGTATGGGGGTTAGCCTGATTATAGGAAACCTTCTCTTTTATACATTCGGTTTTAGTCGAGAAACGGGTATGAATCCCAGAATGATGTATGCCATCGGCTTTTTTATTACCTTATTTACTTTTCAAGCACTCGTTTCCATAGTGTTGTTTGCCGAAGATATTTTCAGGATCCCTCAAGCGATCTATGCTTTTTTCACAAAAGCGCAAGGACAAACTCAATTTTTTCCAGAAAGAAGAGCCTTTATTTCCCGGATTGCTTTGGGTCTAGCCGCTATACCCCTTGCTTCACTTTTGTATGGAATGTATCGCGGGAAATATAATTTTAAAGTACTTTCCTATGAATTGGAATACGATGATTTACCGGAGGCCTTTGATGGATTCAAAATCACTCAGATTTCTGATATTCACAGTGGAAGTTTTGACAATGCCCAAAAGGTAGAATACGGAGTTGATTTAATTAATAGGCAAAAAAGTGATGTTGTTTTGTTCACAGGTGATTTGGTCAATAACAAATCCGAAGAAATTAATCCTTGGAAAAAGATTTTTGGAAAAATTCAAGCTCCTCATGGTATCTTCTCAGTTTTAGGGAATCACGACTACGGCGATTATGTTTCTTGGGAAAGTCCGACAAAAAAACAAGACAATTTAAAGGATTTGTATCAAGCTCAAAAAGAAATGGGTTGGGACCTTTTACTCAACGAATCTCGTTTTATTGAAAAGCAAGGACAGCGTTTGGCAATTGTAGGCGTTGAAAATTGGGGTAAAGGAGGCTTTAAAAAAGCAGGTGACTTAAACAAAGCCTTGGAGAATGTTGAGCCTAATGATTTTAAAGTTTTATTGTCTCATGACCCCTCTCATTGGGAAGCCGAAGTCCTTCCGCATCCATATAATATTAATCTGACCCTAAGTGGACACACTCACGGAATGCAATTTGGGATTGATATACCGGGTTGGTTTAAGTGGAGTCCGGTTCAGTGGAGGTACAAGCAATGGGCAGGTATTTACGGAGACCAAAACCAACGGATCAATGTCAACCGAGGCTTTGGATATTTGGCCTATCCAGGGCGAGTAGGGATGTGGCCTGAGGTCAGTGTGATTACCTTAAAAAGATCCAAAACAGTTATTTAATCAATTTCTGTTACATTTGTTCCATAATTCATTTCAATTATGTCAAAATTTGGAGAATTATTAGATGAAAAAATACCCGTTTTGCTGGCTTTTTATCGGCAAGATGAATCCGAATCATATAATATGCATCCCATCCTAAGAGATGTTGCGGCGGCTATGGGTGATAGAGGTAAGGTTATTAAAATAGATATGGATAAAAATCACAAACTTTCCGAGGCCCTTCGGGTGAAAGTTTTACCTACATTAATGATCTACAAGTTTAGTGAAATGGTATGGCGTCAAAGTGGTGAACAAGATGCCAACACTTTGATTAGTCTCATGCTAGATCATATCGAGTAAGTTTTACTAATCTAGTTTTCGCTCCAAAACACCTTGTTCAGGATCCAATACTTTTAAAAAAGAGTCTTTACTTGCGTTGTAAGCTTCTTCGGATGTTAAGGAAAACTCTGATGAATCATAGGCTTTAATAATTTGAACCAGATAGCTGAATTCTACAAATTCATCTTTAATCCTCTTCATCAAATTCAACTGATCTTGGGGAGGGAATTGACCAAAAAGTGCTAAGCGACCCGAGAATTCGGAACTTATTTTTTTAGCTAAAGACTGAGCCTTTTCTAGATTGTTTACCATATAATAACCCTCTACAACATCCGTAAGACTGGTATAGAATTCATAATCACCATATAAATATTTAAAGGAACTAGAAGCAATCATAAATTGATCGAGTAAAGGCAATAGGTTTGCGTATTCTCCGTGTTTTAAATTGGCTTCGATGAGTGTTCTATATCGTTCGATTTCCGTGATGATTTCTTCTCCAAGTCCGTATTGAAGATCTGCATCCAAAGAATTAAAATAGCTGAGGCGGTCTGCATATTTTTGAGCTATTTGAATGGATAGCGAATTGGCCTTTTCGCTCTCATTTACCCGATAATAACCATCTACAAAAGGAACCAAAAGGCTATAAAAACCGAAGTATTCTAAAGGCATTTTCTCCATCGCCAAGTCAATCACAGCTTTGGCTTTATCAATTTTCCCCTCATCGATTAACACTTCAGAAAGACGAGCCATATTGCTGCGATAGGAAATACTATTTTTTCGAGTTTCCGGGTCATGATAAATATCGCTTCGTTCCGAATTTCCCCAGTCCCATTGCATGACAATGTCATACATTAAATCGGAATCAATACGTCCCATCAAGTAAGGATTGTTTTTGCCTAGATCCGTTTCAATAGGAACCAGCTTATATACCAAGCCTTCCAATTGGAGGTATTTTTTCATCCAAAGATATTCCGAATCGGAATAGCTCCCTCCTGTGAAATAAATGGGGCGTTCCCAGTCATTATTGGCCACAATGTCCAACATCATGATTTGGTTTTTAAGCAATGCAGTTTCGGGTAAATCGATATCAATATAAGGCACAATTTTATTTGCATCATCCGCTTTTACAATTCCACTTTTTAAAACATTTTCTTTATTTACGGGAATACGAATCTTGTTGGTTGGATAAAAAATGCCTTCCCGCTGACTTTCTGGTAGCTCGTTGATGTCCCTACCGCTCTTTTGGAGTAAATCTTTGATCTTGGTTCGGGGGTGGTCGCTTCCTACCCAGTTTATAAAATCTTTGATATCCCAACGAACAGAGTCCAAAATGGGTTGGTATCGAATAACATCACGCACCCCATAGGCGTATTGGTCATGCTTTAGTTGAGAGGGTATTGCTTCGCTTTCATAGGTTTTACGTTTCATTTGGTCTATATACCAGTCGGTTCCAATCAGGCTGGAGTTGATGGTTCGAACATCGGTTCGGTACCCTTCGATATCTTGAGCATACCAAAGCGCAAAAGTATCGTTGTCTCCAATGGTGAAAATCATAGCCCCTTTATCCTTTTGAATTGATTGCAGATATGAGCGAGCCATGGATTGAGCCGTATAACGATTGGAACGATCGTGGTCATCCCAATTTTCAGAAGCCATCAAGGCGGGGACTGCCAGTAAACAAACTGAAACAATCATAGGTTGAATTGTTTTATTTGCAATAAATTGTTGCGCTTTACGGATTAATGCCATACATCCCAAACCTATCCAAATAGTAAAAACGTAAAAGGATCCGACCAATGCATAGTCACGTTCTCGAGGTTCAAAAGGCCGCTCGTTTAAATAAACTTTAAGTGCCAAGCCCGTAAACAAGAAAAAGAGCATCAATACCCAAAAGCGTTTGGGGTCCTGATTGTAGATGAAAAATAAACCGATCAGTCCTAAAATAAAAGGTAAAAAGTAATAAGTATTTCGTGCTTTGTTATTTAAGGCATCTGCATGAAGTTGGGATTGATTCCCCAGACGTAAATCGTCAATAAAACGAATCCCGCTCAACCAATTTCCGTTCATCACATTGTATTCTCCTTGAATATCATTTTGTCGTCCTGTAAAATTCCACATAAAGTAGCGCCAATACATATAGCCTACTTGATACTCAAAAAAGAATTTTAAATTAGAGAAGAATGAAGGTTTTTCTATATCAAGGTAGTCACTAAAGGTCTTGAGGAATTTGTGATAGTCTTCACCCGTAACAGCATCTTCAGCCACTTCTTCTCGAAATTCATTGATGCGTTCTTGTAGGCGAGGATTGGAGCGATAAGAAGGTTTAATGGAAAATTCAAGCGGCTCTGTAAAATTCATATAGTTTCCGGCGTGTTCACTACTCCAAAGTCTGGGTAAAATTCCATTGTGGTTTCGGTTGGAATTGTAGCGAGCATCTTTCCAGAAATTGACAATTTTATAGGTATTCGTATCGTAATCTCTTTCGTATTTGGGTTTATCGTCCTTAAAAGGTTCTATAGGATCTTGACCGGCATACATATCCGAAAACATGGGTCCGTAAAACAATTTGGTTTCTGGATATTGCTCTAAGTTGTAATAAGCGAGAAGTAGTCGAGCATCCGAAGGGCTGTTTTCATTGATCACTGTATTGGCATTGGCTCGAATCGGAATCATGAGCCATGAAGAGAATCCCAGTAAAACAAAAAGTGTGGCCAATATTCCGGTATTGAGATTGATCCAATTCTTTTTTTGGGTCAAGCGCAGGCTGTAAACAAAAAATGAGATAAAGATTAGGGCGGCAATGATTGTCCCACTGTTGAAAGGAAGCCCTATGGAGTTGACAAAAAATACTTCCGCATTTCCAAAAAAGGCAAGTGTCAAGGGCAATAAGAGTTTAAAGATCACCAAAAGGATAGCAGTAGCGATTAAATTGGCATAGATAAAGCCTTTGACCGTAACCTTTTTATAATTTTTGAAATAATAAATCATTCCTAAAGCGGGTATGGTCAGTAACCCCATAAAGTGTACGCCAAAAGATAGACCAATTACAAAGGCGATCATCAGCAACCAACGATCCCCTCTAGGAGTATTCATTTCTTGTTCCCATCGAAGTCCCATCCAAAAGAGTACCGAAAGAATCAAGGTGGCCATTGCATAGACTTCAGTTTCTACCGCATTGAACCAAAAACTGTCCGAAAAACAAAAAGCCAGTGCGCCTACGGCAGCACTTCCAAAAAAACCAATTCGCTCCGGAATGCTTTCTAGCGATTGAAATGAGGGCAGCTTTTTAAGTAAAATGGTGAGCGTCCAAAACAAAAATAAAATGGTAAAAGCACTGGAAAAAACAGACATAAAATTGACCATTAAGGCAATTTGTTGAGGACCCGTGGCAAACAGAGCAAAAAACGCACCAATCATTTGAAAAAAAGGGGCTCCTGGGGGGTGTCCTACTTGTAATTTAGCAGAGGTAGCAATGTACTCACCCGCATCCCAAAAACTTGCGGTAGGTTCTACCGTACTTCCAAAAGTAAAGAGGGCAATGGAGAATAAAATCCAACCGATGTTTCGGTTCCAGAGTCGAAAGGTATTTTCAGTCATTATTGGTCATTCCGTTTAGCGTGACGAAGGTACTGATAAATGAAGGAAGTTGAAAAGCTTCCTAAAGGTTTAACAACATCTTAAAAATACTTTAGCAAAGAATACGTTCAAAACAACCCTTTTCTTTGTTTTTTTGGACTTCATTCCAAATAAAATTTTGTCCTTGCATGGTAATGTAAATATTAGGAGTTAACGTTTGAACAAAAGCCAAAGCACAACCTAAATTAAAAAACCCATCCGAAGAACTCCCAAAAGCATAAGGAATCATTGCTCCCGTCAATAGGATGGTTTTTGACTTTAAAGATTCCTCTTTTGCTAGTGCATGGGCCGTATTTAACATTTTATCCGTGCCGTGGGTGATGATGATTTGATCGTGAATGCAATTTTTACATGCCGAGATGATTTCTAAGATGTGCTTGGGTTTCATGTCCAGGCTGTCCATCATCATCAGTGTGGTGATTTCCAAGTCCAATTGACATCGACTTCTTTTGATCATTTCAGGAAGATGGGTTTTTTTAAAAAACAATTCCCCTCTGATGTAGTCATAACTTTTGTCAAACGTACCTCCTGTGATAAAGATCTGTATTTTTGGTTTCATAATTTTAGTGGTTTTGCACTTAAAATGTCCAAATATGAGAATTTATAAGCTAATTTTTACTTAAAAGTTTGTCTTGAAAAAACTTTCGATTAAATTTACACCGCTTTTGGCCTATGGTGTAACTGGCAACACGTCTGATTTTGGTTCAGAAGAGTCTAGGTTCGAGCCCTAGTAGGCCAACAAA
>MDTB01084079.1_pt1 | contig 10032 bp, 9 predicted proteins | sample 811161 | NCBI WGS metagenome assembly MDTB01 (sample SAMN05326650, study PRJNA326480) | marine metagenome | isolation source: seawater | place: Mediterranean Sea | collected 2009
ATACTTGCTTTCCTTTTTCTTGGTGTTCTTAAAAGCGTTCTGTTACAAATTTTTTAATGATATTAGCAATAGAAACATCGTGTGATGAAACATCGGCAGCGATTGTTCGTCAGTCTGAAATATTATCAAACGAGCTTTATTCACAAATAAGTCGTCATCGCAAATATGGTGGTGTTGTACCAGAGCTTGCATCACGAATTCATGCTGAAGTGATTGATAAAATTATTGATCAGGCACTAGAATCTGCAAATGTTGGATTATCTGATTTAACGCATATTGCGGTTACGTCTGGGCCAGGTCTTGAAGGTGCATTAATGGTTGGTATTGCTGCAGCTCAAACATTGGCAAATACTTTAAAGTTGCCATTGATACCTGTGAATCATTTACACGGTCATATCTATGCAGCAAAAGCAATTGCTTCATTTAGATTTCCATTGTTGGTTTGTTTGGCCTCCGGTGGGCATACTCAATTAATCTACATGAAAAATAATCTGTCATTTGAAATTGTTGCGAATACCATGGATGATGCTTGCGGTGAATCATTTGATAAAGTTGCCCGAATGTTGGGCTTGGAATACCCTGGTGGTCCACATATTGAAAAATTGGCGAAAGAAGGTAGCCCTTCAATTCCTCTTCCACATCCAATAAAACATAAGCCAGAAGCATTTAGTTTTTCTGGTTTGAAAACAGCTGTATTACAGATTACTCAATCAGCTGAAAACTATGCTCATGCGGATATAGCTGCAAGTTTTCAGCATACTGTTGCAAATATCATGGCTCATAAGATTTATCTTGCTTTGGATAAGTTTGATGTCAAACAAGTTATATTGTGTGGGGGTGTTTTTGCAAATCAATTTATTCAAGCAGTTATTAAAAAGAAGGTTCAATCAATTGATTGTGTGGTACCTCCTTTAGCTCTTTGTACCGATAATGCTGCAATGATTGGTTTAGCAGCTGAGGAATATTTAACGAATTATTCGAATAGCTGTGAATTTGTTCAATGTAATACTCGATTGGGTGTCAATTTTCCAAGGGAATTGGTATGAAGCTAGAATTTTCACAATCAATGGAGCTTCGTCAAACATTAAAATTGACTCAGGTAATGATACAGAGATTTAATATTTTGCAACAATCATCATCAGAATTTGAAGATTCCTTGAAAGAGCAATCTGAACATAATCCGTTTATAAATGTTCGGTTTATGGACCAAGAGCGTTCAGTTCCTCCATCGATCTCAAATGATGATTATGTAACACCAATAGATTTTGCTACCTATGATGAATCGCTATTGTCTATTTTGACGAATCAGTTAGAGTATCAACAGATTTCTGAAGAAATGTATAACGTGGTCCTTAATTTGATTGATCATTGTGATTCTGCAGGGTTTATTAAGAACTATAAGGATGTGAAAAAAGAGATTATCACTGCACTGAATGTATCTGAGCATATTGTATTCAATGGTTTAAAACTATTGCAATCTTTTGAGCCTGAGGGTGTCGGGTCAAGGAGTATTAATGAATGTCTATGGATTCAAATTCAAAATCATGATGTTGAGGATGAGCTTGATCGTGATAACCTTCAATTAATTGTTAAAGATTATTTAGATCACTTATCAGAAAAAGATTATCAAACCATTTGTGAAGATCTTGGTATATCTCAAGATCAATTGGATATTTATATTGATTTTATTAGTCATCTTAACCCAACACCTGCTGGTCAGTATAAATCTGGTGATACTATTCATATTCAGCCGTCTCTTAAGGTAATTGTTGATGATGGTGTTGTAACGGTGAAAAATCTTGAGGAAGAACGGATTACATTTTCTTTAAATCAAGATATGTTAAAAAAGTTAGGTGATTCATCTGACCCAAAATTGGAAAAACAATTGGCACAAGCTAAAATTTGGATGGAGCATTTTAAAAAGAGACAAGATCTTTTAAAGCTGTGTGGACAATATTTAATTCAGAAGCAGCGATTGTACTTTCTTGAAGGTGATCAATATATTTTACCTTGTTTACAAAAGGATATGGCAAAAGATATGGGTGTATCAGAAAGCACAATTTCAAGATTAGTTCGTAGTAAATATATTGAAACAGATCGAGGTGTTATTTTGACTCAAATTTTGTGTCAACGGGGAATATACGGTAAAACAGTTCATCAGGTAAAGCATTTAGTAAGATATTATTGTGATCGATATCCAAACCTTTCCGATCAAAAGATATCTGAATTACTGAAGTCTATTGGTCTACCAATCGCTAGGCGCACGGTTAATAAATATCGTCATGAAACTCAAGCTGATTCTGATTCAACCACTGATTAGTGGTTGCTCATTAAAAGTTCTAGTAACTTTAAATCAATCGGGTGGGTGATCTTAATATTTGAAGGGTCTCCAGTTATAACATGAATGGGCTCATTAATCGCTTCAATTAAACTTGCTTCATCAGTAAATAGTGAAATGTCAGCTATTTTTTCATAACAAGCTTTTAATAAAAGATAAGAGAATAATTGAGGAGTTTGAACAGTGATTAATGATTCTCGGTTCACTGTTTTAATTACTGAACTGTCGCGTACTTCTTTTAATGTGTCGGTTACTTTTACACCTGGAATAACAGCATTATGATGGTTTCCTGCAGATACAATAGTATTGATAAGCTGATGACTTACATTTGGTCGTGCAGCATCATGGATCATGATTTGATTACAATCAGTTGGAATGATATTAAATGCATTTTGTACTGATTCGGCTCTTGATTTGCCACCTGTAATTAATATTACTTTTTCGTATTTAAAAGCGATTTCTTTAAACCAATCCTTATCAGAACTAGGATGAGCAATAATAATTTTATTAATTTGATCATTAGAATGGAATGCATCAATTGTATGCATCAAAATGTTTTTATTATGAATTGTTTCTTTTAGTTTTGATTTTACTTTTGAATATCGGCTGCTTGAGCCTCCTGCAGGGATAATAACATAAATTGACATAGTATTATTGAACCATAAATTTAAATTTCTATCATTATCTCACTTAATTGGTCTTTAGAGTCTGTTGTAAATGTTTCATTTTTGATATCAATAACAACGCGGTTTGTATTTAGATATTCAATTCCAAATTTATATACCTTTACAGATCCTATTAAAATGATTTTTTCAGAGTTGATGTCATATACCATTAAGTTACATGTTAATTTGAAATTATTTTGTTTAGCGATTACTGATCCATCAAAGATTATCTTATTTTTATTATTATCAAATTTTGCAAGATTACTTTTGATTATTGTTTTTTTTGTTAACATATTTTTGATTGTTTTATTTTTTATTTTTCGATCTTTATTCAAACTCCATTTGAGTGAATCAAGCTCTAGCACTATGTTGGATTCAGCTTTATAAATATCATTTTTAAAATTAATATGTAGTTTATCTGATAATAGCTTTTTATCATTTTGGGTAATGATAACATTGGTATCATAATCAATGATTGAATAGTTGTTATCTGAAAAGTTTAATGCCATATTTTTCGCTTTTATCAATGTTTTTGATTTGAGTAAATTTTTGATTTGATCAGATTCATTTTCGCTTGCTTTTTTAAAGTATTCAGTTTCTATATTATGAGTTGTTATGATTTCTGAATCTTGTACATTTATGATTGCTTGATTTGTTAATGTCTTACTATGTTCTGTAGAAATAGTTAAAATTTCAGGGAAAATTACCATTTCTGAATTTGTATCATAATTAAATTTTGGAGCTGATAGAACCTTATTATTTACAGTTAGGGTTATATTATCAAAAAATGATGATTGTTTCCGTTGATTATTGTAACGAAATCCATTTGCTTGAATTGAAATTGATTTTGTTGACGTTGTTGGTTCGATCATTGCGGAAATATTTCCAGTCACTAATATTGATTTTAAATGAGTGTTCACACGGCCATTATTACCACTTATTTTTTTTACCACTATTGTTTCATTGTTGTTGTATATTGATCCGTCAATTAGCTTATTTGCGTATAGAATATGCCGATAAGATTTTTGTAGTACTTTATTGATTTTTATTGAATACACTTTTTTACCATACTCATAGCCAATACTTTCAACACCTTGTTGAATTGAGTAATTTTTTTTACGATTAAATTCATTTTCTATTTGAGAATCTCTATATACAAATATAGCTAAAATTAAAAATAGGCCACAGCTAATAATGAAGTATGTTCTAAGTGTCATAACTGAAATCAAATGTTAACGGTGATTGGTGCGATAATTTGAATTTATATGTGTCAGTAAGTAAGCGATTGGAAACTTTTTTAAATGGTTGTGATGATTCTTTAAATTGTGGAGTTGGCAAATTGAATAACTTACATAAATAGGTGTAATATTCTTTCCTTGTAGGATGTTCAGATGATGTAACATTTATAATATTATTTTTTTGAGATGTTGGCTTTGTCAAAAGATGATTCATTGCATCTATAATATCATCAACATGAATTAAATTGACTGGAAGATTACTATTTTCTATTATTTGTTGTTTTAATTTTGGTGAACTTGTTCTTGTGTGACCACATATTCCAGATAGTCGTAGAATGAAACTATTTCTGCTTGATTTCATAATTGCTTGTTCAGCATTATGGAGTGCGATGGCTCTATCTGTGGTGTCTAACTCGCTTGTTTCATTTACATAGCTATTTTTAATTGGATAAATACTGGTTGAGCTTGTAAAAATTACTTTTTTATAAGATTTGATAGGTAGTTGCTTTATTAATTCTTTTATTCCATCGCTATACGCAAAAGGGTTTGTAAGTGATCTGGAAAATGGGATTGTTATAATGCAAAAATCGGTTGTCGGAAATGTTTGATTAGTTGTTGTGTAGAGATCAAAATTTAGTGACTGAGTTGAATGTTCATTAAAACAACTTGATCTGGTTGTGGTTATGATCTTATTGAAATGATGATGATATTTTTGGATAAATAACCGAGAAACAAATCCATAACCTATCATTGTAATTGACTGCATGATTTAATTATTTTATATTAATCCAGGAGATAATTGAATTTTAAATTCAAATCATTTTATATTTTTTTGTTCTCTGTAAATCTTCAGAGTTTAAGTTTATTAATTTTAAAATTAAATGATATGTAATGATCAAATTTAAAGCATTATCTTGACATAATCTCTGGATAGATATATAAATGCATAGATAGAAAAGATAAGGAGCTATTGTGAGCGAAAAATCTAAAGTAAAAGTACCAAAATTTAAAAAACAGCGTAGAGTTGGAATTGAACTTCCTGGTTTAGGACGTCCTGGAGCTCTTGCTAAACGTAATTATCCACCTGGCCACCATGGTCAAGCTAGAAGAAGACCAACTGAATATTCGTTGCGTCTTACTGAAAAACAAAAAGTATTGTTTCATTATAATATACGTGAAAAACAATTTAGAAAGTTTGTTTCAAATGCTAAAAAAGGGCATGTTGTTAACTGGACAGATAAATTATTTTCATTGCTTGAATTAAGACTTGATAATCTTGTATTTCGTTTAGGTTTTGCTACAAGTATTCCTGCTGCACGCCAGTTGGTTGTCCATCGTCATGTTTTAGTTGATGGTAAGTTGCTTGATCGGCCATCTGCAAAAATTAAATTAGGACAGGTAATTACTCTTAAGGAAAAAATTTACAAAACTGTACATTATGAATCAATTAAACAAAATCCACATTTGCCATTACCTGCTTTTTTAGAAAAAAAGGAAGAAAAGGGTATTGATAGTGGTAAATTGATACATTTGCCGACATTGGCCGATGTACCTTTTGAGCTTCGTTCTCGATTTATTTCAGAGCTATACGCTAACGTTAAATAACTTTGTTACGTTTTCTTTGTTTATTTATTTTTTGTTTGTTTATTAATTTAGCAGCAGATGATAAAGATTATTTATTTGTTTTAAGTAAGCCGCTTAGTGATCAATTAAATATTATGGGAATTGGTATTGACGCACTTGAATCAAATCAACCATTACAAATAATCTCTTCTAATTTTCTGACTCAATTAAATGTTAATGGTATTTCAAAACTAATGTTTCATAGAAAGCGTAAAGTATTTGGTAAACGTACAAATTTATCGAGTGCTTTAAAACTATCGTCTGGAACGCATGATTATGATTATATTTATCGTGTTATTCTTAAAGAAGAATATGTAGAATCTTTAATTCGGGCTGTTCAATCATTAGATTCTTTTATTCACATTCAACCAAACTATAAATATACGATTACAACGACAAAGGCTGATGCAGTAGCAGAACCGAGATATTCAATACAACAAACAGGAATTGAGCTAATGAATTTCCCAGATGTTTGGGATGTTGCAAATGGTAGTGGTATTGTTGTTGCTGTTCTAGATACAGGTTTGAAAATTGATCATGAAGAATTCTGTCCTTCCGCAGGTGATCCTGATAATGATGTAGCTGTTTCTGATGCAACTACTGATTATCTGAATGGGTGTGTAAAAGTTGTACACCCTCAAGATATGGTATATAGTGCATCATTTTCTTCTGTATCACAGATTGTTCCAGGCGAAGATTATTATACAAGGGATTCTTATCCTGGTGATGACTATAGTGGTCATGGTACTCATGTTTCTGGTATTATCGGGGCTTCTGTAAATGATAACGGTATCGCTGGAGCAGCTTTTGGCGCTCAGATTATGCCAGTTCGAGTAATGTATTCTATTTATGATGATCTTGGTAATATAACTGGTACTGGAAGTTTAAGCGATATTGTTGATGGAATTGATTACGCTGTTGAACAAGGTGCTGATATAATTAATTTAAGTCTTGGCTCAGCTCAATCAATGGGAGCTCAAAGTGATTTGCTGTTTTTGCAAGCTGTTCAAGATGCTGTTAATCAAGGTGTATTAGTTTTAGCAGCTGCTGGTAATGACTCAATAAATATTGATGATTATGGGTCAGTTCCTTCAAGTTTTTCAGAAACAATGACAGTATCTTCCGTATCAAATACTGGCTCTTTTTCTTCCTTTAGTAGTTTTGGTGAATCAGTTGATGTGGCAGCATTTGGTGGGGAGGAAGAATTTAATAATTGTACAGAAAGTAGTGGTGTTTATTCTACCTATAAGAACAGTGATGCTAGCTACGCTTCGTTGTGTGGAACTTCGATGGCAACTCCTTATGTTGCAGGGTTGGCCGCTCTTATTAAAGGGTACTATAAAGATAATTTTTCTCAAACCCTTACACCTGCTGAAATTCGACGATTAATTAACTCATCAGCTAGTCGGTCAAGTTCTGATACCTCTATTTTTTATGGGAATGGAATTATTGATGCTAAAAATGCTTTTTTTATGGCTGGAGTCTCTTCGTTTAATGATGCAACAAGTTCTGAATTTGTGATGGGTTCTGGAGGGGTGTTTTCGGAACTGTTATGTTATCCAAACCCATTTGATATATCTCAGTCAGCAACAACGAATTGTACTTATTATTTAAATCAAGCCGCGGATATTTCTTATACGATAATTTCAAGGCGAGGTCGATTAATTAAGAGAGGGGTCGATACTGGTGTTTCTGTTGGGAAACAAACGTTTCAATGGAATGGTAAAGATCAGTCATCAAATTCTATACCAAAAGGAGTTTACCAATTAATTTTTACAGCGACTACATCTTCGAATGATAGTTGGACTCAAAAACATATGATTACAGTATTGTAGTGGCGACAATTGTAATTTTTATTTATAATAAAAAAGCATTTTTGCTCTCGTAGCTCAGTTGGTAGAGCGCATCCATGGTAAGGATGAGGTCAGCGGTTCAAACCCGCTCGAGAGCTCCACCCTTTTCTTATTTAATTTATTTTTAAAATATTTTTTGTAATCATGACGATTGTAGGATTGAAATTAACTAAAAATAATATTAACTTTTGGTTAACTTTATATAGGAGATTATTATGCGGATTACTTTAAACAAAACTTCTCATACGAAAAAAATGAACGGTTATTCTAAAAAGAACCAGACACGAAAATTATCATCGAAATTACGTAAAGTTACTCTGCAGCTTAATAAAAAAAATTATTATGATCGATTGGGTGTAGCTAACGGAGCAAGTCAAAATGATATTAAAAAAGCATATTATAAATTATCATTGATGGTGCACCCAGATAGGAATAACTTAAAAAGTTCAAATCACTTTAAACGCCTTAGCGAAGCTTATGAATGCTTATCTGACGAATGTTTAAAAAATAATTATGATAACCAAGCGCAAATAAATAGTATGAACCGAGATTCTGATAATGGTACTCATTCAGAAGAAGGGGCTTATAACCGTTATGAAGTACCACATCCAGTTGCCCATTTTGATTCCACTTTATTCTTTTTAGATTTTGAAGTGTTTGATCTTTCATTGGAGTCAAAAGAGTATGGTATGGAAGCTTGGGACCAGATGCCACAGTTGAATATTAATGGTCGTTTTCGTTCTGGTTTGGAGCAGTACATTGATACAGTTTTGGATATATATGGCTTCGATCAATTTGAAGATAGATCTTATTTAGGAATGTATGTGTCTGTTTATGTTAATGCAACATTACTTGCAGTTAGTTGCTGTTCAGCGAAACGAAAGGTCTGTGCACTTATTCCTTTACGTTTAGAACAAATAGAACGGATCTCAGTAAAATATGGATATGTTAATTCTTGGTTTAAAACTCCATATAAAAAATCATTGTTACCAGTTCAACCGATTAAGCCAACGATTCAAATTATTCATGCATTAATAAACTATTTAAGATCCTAATTTGATTTACTCTTTGCGAGTGGATTGACTTTGGGTATACTGTTGATATGGATTATGCATCAGCAGGAGTAAATATTGAGGCGGGGAATAATGCGGTTGATCGTATTAAGCCGATGGTTCAGTCGACCTTTACACCACAAGTACTAACTGGACTTGGTCAATTTGCGTCATTTGTAGAATTACCTGCTGGATACAAACAGCCTGTTTTAGTTTCTTGTACAGATGGTGTTGGTACAAAATTAAAGTTAGCGATTGAGTCGAATATTTTTAATACAGTTGGTATTGATTTGGTTGCAATGTGTGTGAATGATTTAATTTGTTGTGGCGCTACGCCATTATATTTTCTAGATTACATTGCGGTTCATGCATTAGATCCCAATCAAATTGAGCAAATTATGACAGGTATGGTTGCAGGATGTAAACAAGCAAGTTGCTCACTTGTTGGTGGCGAAATGGCAGAGATGAATGATATGTATAAAAAAGGTGATTTTGATTTAGCAGGATTTTCAGTCGGTGTTGTTGAAAAGTCAGATATTATTGATGGGTCAAAAATTTCCGTAGGTGATACTATTTATGCACTGCCTTCCAGTGGGATTCATAGTAATGGATATTCATTGGTTCGAAAAGTTTGTACCCCTGAAGTAATGTCTGAATATGATATTTCTATTCAAGATTTATTAACGCCAACTAAAATATATGTAAATGACATTTTAGCGCTTATAAACGCGATCTCTGTTCATGGAATTGCACATATCACTGGCGGAGGTTTAGTGGAGAATATTGAGAGAATACTGCCAAATGGTGTCGCTGTTGATATTGACCAATCGGTAATAAATGTGCCTGAAATTTTTCGAAAATTGCAACGTGCAGCATCAATTGATGAAGACGAAATGTGGCGAGTATTTAATATGGGTGTTGGGATGGTTATAATTACATCGGACCAATTACCTGAAGACAGCCATGCATATCCAATTGGACAAATAGTGAATGCCTAAATTAGGTATTCTTATTTCAGGTAGGGGATCAAATATGGATGCAATATTGCAGCATATTCAGACTGGAAATTTAAAAGCTGAGGTTGCTGTAGTTATTAGTAATAAGTCATCAGCTAAAGGATTAGAGTTAGCGAAAAGTCATGGTGTTCCTACTCAAGTTTTTGAACCCAAAGGATTTGATGATTTAGAGAGCTATGAAACGGCAATAATTGGTTGCTTGGATTCGTATAATGTTGATTTAGTTGTTTTAGCTGGGTATATGAAA
>MDTB01022523.1_pt1 | contig 10031 bp, 7 predicted proteins | sample 811161 | NCBI WGS metagenome assembly MDTB01 (sample SAMN05326650, study PRJNA326480) | marine metagenome | isolation source: seawater | place: Mediterranean Sea | collected 2009
AAAACAAAAAGTGGTAAAATTGTTGAGTTAGCTGTAAAAAAAGCTATTCATGGAAATAAAATTGAAAATTTACAAGCACTTGCTAACCCTAGAAGTATTAATTTTTTTAAAAAACTTTATAAAAGCAATTTGTTAAATGAATAATAAATTTGAAATTCAAGATATATTGGTAGCTGTAGATGAAATTTTAAATAACAAAAAAATAACAATAAAAAAAAAATTTAATAATCAGGAAAGTAAAGTGTTAATATTGAGTGATGAAGTTAGAACTAAAAAAAATAAAGATGATATTCCTTCAGATACAGAAAAAATTATATTAGAAGCAGAAAAATATTTAAAGAAGTAAAAAGTTATTATTGATCTTGTAGTAAAATATCAGCAATTTTGTAAGCTAAAATTTCATTTCCCTTATCATTATAGTGAGTATTATCAATATACAAGGTTTCTTTAATATTTAAAAAACAGTCGGTGATATCAACAACATTCTTGTTATAATTTGTTATAAAATTGTACGAAAATTTTATTATTTCTTCATATCCATCTTTAATATTTAGATTTGATTTAACTCGTCTTTTTTCTTCCTTGGTTAAATCTTTTTTGTAATGTGCAACAGGCTGTAAAAACCAATAAAATTTTTTTTCTTCTTTTTCTACAGCAAATTTAAATGTGTCCATTATCAAAATATAATTTTTTAAAGACTTTTCTAAATTTGTATTTGTTGGAAATTTGTAATTTGGGTAACTATTACCATTGTTTGGAAAATATGATTTTAATTTTCTCAAAGTTCTATAAGCCAATTTACCTGTATTAGTTGATGTTATTAAACTATTTTGGTTAAGAGATTTCATTAATTCTACTTTGGTTTCTAACTGTTTTGAATATTCTGTGTCAAAGTTTTTTTGTAAAAAACCTTTTGAAGCTAAATAGACATCATTTCTACCGTTAAGATCAATTACAATATCAGGATCTATTTTATATCTGATATCATTTAAATATCTATTAAATTCCAGGTAACTAAAATAACCTCTTACACCAGCATTATAGACTTTATAAAAATATTTATCATTTTTTTCATTTAATATCTTGTGAAGTAAAGAAGGTATAGTTGATGATGTACTAGATGACCCAACACCAAAAATAGTGCTTCCACCAAATATGACAATACTTTTTTCTGGCAGGTTTTTTTTATTCTTATTGTTGAGTGTAAAAACTAAGCCATTATCATCAAATTTCCATTCAACTTTGGTTTTATGAAATTGATTCCAGCCATCAAGATTTAAAGTTTTATTTGGTTTATAATTATAAAAAGTATGTGCATCAAATTTTTGATAATCCTGTTTATTTTTGTCGTAAATTTTAAGGATAAAAAAAGAAAAAACTTCAATTAATAATAGTAAGAAAACTATTGCAAAAAATAATCCCTTATTTGGGTTTTGTTTTAACCAAGAGTTTTTATTTTTTTCCATTAATTGATTTGAAAGTATATTAATTAGATTTGAAAATCAATTTTCCAAATCTTTTATACTTACAAATTCATTTGAGAGTTCGCTGTTGTTTTCTTTTATATCTACAAAAAAATTCCAAGCTAATACCAATATAGTACTATTTTTATTTAAAATATTTTCTTTACCAACAATGGGAATTTTTACACCAGGAATAAACTTTCCATGTTTTAGTTTATTATCCTCAACTATAAACTCAATTTCATCTGAAACGCCAAAAAAATTAAGTGCTGTTGTGGCTTTTGCTGGAGATCCGTAGCCAATCAATCTCTTATTGCCATTCCTTAATTTTTCAATATTTTTTTTAACATTATTTTTGATTTCATAAATCTTTTCACCAAATTTTTGATAAGTTTTATATTTTTTTAAACCAAACTTTTCTTCCTCTTTTAACAAATTGCTTACACTCTTATCAATTTTGGTATTTTTATCTTTTTTTATAAAAATTCTAAGAGATCCACCATGAGTATCTATTCTCTCAGCTTTAACAATTTTTGCTTTAAACTGATCAAAAAAGTTAACCAATGAAGTAAGTGACCAATAATTGTAGTGTTCGTGATAAATGTTATCAAATGTAAGATCCTTTAATGTATTTAATAAGTACTGAACTTCGATTACTATACTTCCCTTGTTGCTCAAAAGTTTAAGCATACAATCAGCCATTTCTTTTAAATTATCTGAATGGGCAAATACATTTGAAGCTAGAATAACATCGGCATTTTTTTTAATTTTTTTTAGATTTTTTAGACTTAAAAAACAATTTACTGTTTTAATTCCATTTTTATTTGCAAGTTTTGATAGATTTTTGGCAGGTTCAACGCCCAGAATATTTTTAAAACCTAAATCTTTAAATGGTTTAAGAGCTACGCCATCGTTACTACCAATATCGATTATATATGACTTTTTTGATGATAATTTAAATTCTTTTACATAATTTTTTGCTGCATCTTCAAAATGTTTTCTAAAAGATTTGGATGTGGATGAAGTATATAAATAATTAGAAAACATCTTTTTTGGATCAACAGAGACTGATAATTGGCAGTTATGACAATTTGGACAATAATTTAATTCTAAGGGATACAAATCGCATTCTTCATTCTTACTTTTTAATAAATTATTTGCTAAGGGTTGGTAACCTAATGAAACAACTCTTTTGAGCTTAGTCTCGCCACAACATCTACAACTAAATTTATAACTACTTAATAATAATTTTTTTTCTTTTTCACTTACAATGTCGTGTTTTACTGTATGAGTTATTCCATAGTTATTATGATCTCTCTCACCTCTAACTAAATTCAAAAAAGTTGTATCTTTTGAAAATACCATGGTGTGAGCAACATTTGGTTTAATCACAGATAGTTGTCCTTCATTTACAACTTGCGTAATTTTTGGTGAATTTGGATTTAATAAATCCTGAAAAACTTCAATGATTTGACCGCTAACAAACAAACATTTTTGTTCTTGTTGTGGATGATAGTGATTAGCTCTCATTGTGCCTTTTTTGGAATGAATCAGTCCAATTAAATTTATTGGTTCTGTAAGTTCATGATTGCTGATCTTGCCTCTTTGGTCAACATATTCATTTTCCCCGTCTTTGACGTACTCTAAATCTTTTATACGAACCTGGGTTGACCACTTAGATATCATCTCTTTTAAGCTTTCTTCTAAAGAGTAAAGGAATTTAAAACCAGAGTTCAAAAGTTTTTTACTGGAAAGAGAGTAGCCAGGATTAGGCACTTTATCATTTGTTTTTATTATTTTTAATTTTGTATTTATTTTTTTACAGATGTTTGCAACTTCTTCTACCGTGATAGTATCTTTAGACACATTAAAAATTTCTTTTTTAATTTTATCTTTCTCTTCCATAAATTTAAAACATCTGGCTGTATCAATTAATGGAACTAAAGCTTTTAATTGCTTTCCACCACCAAAAAGTCTTATTGTGCCATCTTGAGAAGCAATTTTGGCAAATAAATTTGGCATTATATTTAATCTCGTTGTATCTGTCGAATATCCATATACAGAAGCAAGTCTGAGTATTACATAATTTTTTCCAGATTTTATAATTTGTTTTTCATTCTCATCTTTACTTATGGCGTAAGGCAATATAGGAAATTTCTCAAATTCCTCGGAGATATCTATTATCAAATCTTGTTTGCCTTCAAAAACTACATGTGTAGATGGAAAAATAATTTTACAATTTTTTGAAGTTTCGGATAATACAATCTCAGTTCCTTTTTCTGCAATGTCTTTTAGTTCTTTATCCTTTTCTTCATTTAATTCAAATTCGGTTCTAGGAACATCGGTAATTCCTGCTAGATGATGAACGACATCTGCTTCATTTAAATACTTTTTAACTTCATCTATTTTTCTAATATCAGCGTGAACAAAGTTTATATTCCATTTTCTTAATTGATTTACTCTTTCAGATATAAAACGGTTATCAATTACTGTGATTTGATTATTCCAGCTCTCACCAGAATAAATTTTACATATTTCTGTTCCAATATATCCAATGCCACCAGTAATAACTATTTTCTTCATTTTTTTTTATTATCGATGCAAATGTGTTTGTTTAGTGACTTTAAACAATTAATGGGCGCTTGTAACTTCTGATTTTTCTTTATTTTTATTTGAAACTTGATCTATTTCTACCCATTTGACTGGTTTAAGCTCTTTGGTCAGTGCATGCTTCAGTACTTCTTCGACTGTTTTCACACTTACTATTTCAATACTTTTTCTTATTATTTCAGGAATCTCAATTAAATCTTTTTGATTGTCCCATGGAATTAAAACCTTTTTAATACCAGCTCTGTGTGCAGCTAATAATTTTTCTTTTAAGCCACCGATTTGAAGAACATTTCCTCTAAGAGTAACTTCACCAGTCATTGCAACATCTTTATTAACTGGAATTCCTGTTATTGACGATATTATTGAAGTTACTATAGCAATACCCGCGGATGGTCCATCTTTAGGTGTTGCACCTTCGGGTACGTGAATATGAAAATCTTTTTTTTCAAAAAGGGGTGGTATTATTCCAAATTCAACTGATTTAAATCTTACAAAAGATTTTGCAGCTTTAACAGACTCCTGCATAACCTCGCCAAGTTTTCCTGTTATTTGCATTTTGCCTTTACCAGGCATATTAACAGACTCTATTTTAAGTATTTCACCACCAACTTCGGTCCAAGCTAGACCAGTAGATACTCCAATTTTATTTTCATTTTCGATTTCGCCGTAGTTATATTTCTTAACTCCGAGAAAACTATTTACATCTTTTTCCAACAATTCTTTTTCAATTTTTTCACTTGAATCTATTTTTTTTACAGTCTTTCTAGCAATTTTTGAAATTTCTCTTTCTAAATTTCTAACGCCAGACTCTCTTGTATAATCTCTAATAATTTTTTTGATAACATTCGGAGAAATTTTCCATTCATTATCTTTGAGACCATTGTTTTTGCTTTGTTTTGGTATTAAATATTTTTGAGCAATATTAGTTTTTTCATCCTCTGTGTATCCAGGTATTCTTATTATTTCCATTCTATCTAATAAAGGAGGTAATATGTTTAATGTATTAGCTGTAGTTACAAACATTACATCCGACAAATCATAATCTACTTCGAGATAGTGATCATTGAATTGCTTATTCTGTTCTGGATCCAATGCTTCAAGCAAGGCAGAAGATGGGTCACCTCTATAGTCACTACCAACTTTATCAATCTCATCTAATAAAAATAAAGGATTCTTTGTTCCGGCTTTTTTCATCATTTGAATAATTTTTCCAGGCAACGAACCAATATATGTTCTTCTATGACCTCTTATCTCAGCTTCGTCTCTAACACCTCCAAGAGAAATTCTTACAAATTTTCTGCCTGTTGCTCTTGCTATAGATTTGCCTAAAGAAGTTTTACCTACTCCTGGAGGTCCAACTAAACAAAGTATCGGACCTTTTAATTTTTCAATTCTTTTTTGAACAGCTAAAAATTCGATAATTCTCTCTTTAACTTTATCTAAACCATAGTGATCTTCATCCAAAATTTGTTGAGCAGATTTTAAATCTTTTATAATTTTGCTTTTATTGCTCCAAGGCAAATCAATCATCCAATCAAGATAATTTCTTACAACAGTTGCTTCTGCGGACATTGGACTCATTGACTTTAATTTTTTTAGTTCAGCCAAACATTTTGATTGAGCTTCTTTTGTCATTTTGGCTTTTAAAATAGAGCTACTTAGATTTGAAACCTCGTCTTTACCTTCTTCTATTTCTCCTAATTCTTTTTGTATGGCTTTCAATTGCTCATTTAAATAGTATTCTCTTTGAGTTTTTTCCATTTGGTTTTTTACTCTACCTCTTATTTTTTTCTCCATACTAATTACGCTGGTTTCTTTTTCTATAATTTCATAGATTCTTTCTAACCTTTTTGTAATATCAAAAATTTCTAGTAATTTTTGTTTTTCAAAAATTGAAACATTGAGGTTGGATGAAATATTATCAGATATATCTGAGGTTTTAGATAAGGATTTAAGATTTTTTGTAAAATCGCTAAGGTCCTTTTTGCTTAAATTTGATAGTTTCTCAAATTTTTTAATTAGACTTGTAGCTAAAGCTTTGCTTTGGTCTGTATCGCCTACCGTTGAAATTATTTCAATTTCACAATTCAAATATTTTTTTTCTTCATTTTTTATTGACTTAATTTTTACTCTCTCAAGACCCTCGACTAAAACCTTTACTGTTCCGTCTGGAAGTTTAAGTAATTGTAAAATTTTACTCAAACATCCATAAGAATAAATATCCTGTTCTTTAGGGTCGTCTACTTCGGAATTTTTTTGTGCAACCAAAACTATTGATTTGTCTGATTTCATAACCTCCTCGAGAGCTTTTATAGATTTTTTTCTTCCTACAAAAAGAGGTACTACGGTAGACGGAAATATAACTATATCTCTTAAAGGTAATAAGGGTTTGGATTTATCAAGACTCATATTTTCAATATGGATATTAAAAACAGTTATTTCAAGTGAAATTTAAGCCACAGACGTGGTTTTGGCTTTAGAATAAGTAACTATTGGCTCAGATTTCCCTCTAACTACTGATTTATCAACTGTGACTGATTCTACATTTTCCATATCTGGTAAAGAAAACATTGTTTTTAGTAACAAAGACTCCAAGATGGATCTTAGACCTCTTGCACCTGTTTTTTTGCTAATTGCCTTTTTAGCAATCTCAATTAAAGCTTCATCTCTAAATTCAAGCTTAACATCCTCAAATTCAAAAAGCCTTTTGTATTGTTTGAGTAACGAGTTTTTTGGCTCCTTTAAAATTTTTACAAGTGATTTTTCGTCTAGTTCTCTCAAAGTCGCTATAATTGGCATTCTTCCAATAAATTCAGGTATTAAACCATATTTGATTAGATCCTCTGGTTCCAATTTTTTTATAATTTCTGAAATTGTTGAGTCCTCATTACTTTTTACTTTTGCACCAAAACCAATTGAGGTTCCTTTGCCTCTATTTTCAATAACTTTGTCTAATCCAGCGAAAGCTCCGCCGCAAATAAAAAGTATATTTGTAGTATCAACTTGTAGAAATTCTTGCTGAGGATGTTTTCTTCCACCCTGAGGCGGAACACTAGCTATAGTTCCTTCCATTATTTTTAAGAGGGCTTGTTGTACTCCTTCTCCAGAAACATCTCTAGTAATAGAAGGGTTTTCTGACTTTCTACTTATTTTGTCGACTTCATCAATATAAACAATTCCCTTTTGTGCTTTTTCAACGTTGTAATCTGCTGCTTGTAGAAGTTTTAGAATTATATTTTCTACATCTTCGCCAACATAACCAGCCTCCGTTAAGGTTGTTGCGTCTGCCATTGTAAATGGTACGTCTAAAATTCTCGCGAGAGTTTGGGCTAATAAAGTTTTTCCACATCCAGTTGGTCCGACTAAAAGAATATTAGATTTTGATAATTCAATATCTTTATTAGATTTATTTTCATGACTCAATCTTTTGTAATGGTTATGAACTGCAACTGACAGAACTTCTTTTGCGTGGGTTTGTCCAATTACATAGTCATCTAATATTTTACAAATTTCTCTTGGTGTTGGAACACCTTCTTGATGTTTTATTAAAGAGGTTTTATTTTCCTCTTTAATGATGTCCATACACAACTCAACACACTCGTCACATATGAATACTGTTGGTCCAGCAATAAGTTTTTTTACTTCATGCTGGCTCTTTCCACAAAAAGAGCAATAAAGTATATTTTTATTATTTTTTTCTGACATAACGAATCACTTAAACAATTTTAAATCTTAGTGTTTAACAAGGCAAGTAGAAGTTGAATAATGCTCTATATATTGTGTATTATTTTCTTTTTTCAACTACAGAGTCTATTAGTCCAAAATCCTTAGCTTCTTCAGGGGTCATGAAATTATCTCTTTCTAAAGCATGAGAAATTTCTTTTAAAGATTTGCCGGTGTGTTTTGAATAGATTTTGTTGAGTCTTTCTTTTAAAGATAAAATCTCTTTTGCGTGGATTTGGATGTCAGTGGCCTGACCTTGAAATCCTGCTGATGGTTGGTGAACCATTATTCTGGAATTCGGTAAGGAAAATCTTTTTCCTTTCTCTCCGGCAGATAGTAAAAAAGATCCCATTGATGATGCTTGTCCTATACAAAGTGTTGAAACAGGTGATTTTATATATTGCATAGTATCATAAATACCTAAACCTGATGTTACAAGTCCGCCAGGACTATTAATGTAGAAAAAAATTTCTTTTTTTGGGTTTTCTGATTCAAGAAATAAAAGTTGAGCTGTAACTAAAGAGGCAACTGTATCGTTTACACCGCCAACTAGAAAAACAATTCTCTCTTTTAATAATCTTGAATAAATATCATAAGCTCTCTCACCCTTAGTAGTTTGTTCAACAACCATAGGAACTAGATTATTTAATTGTTCTTCTATTTTACGAATCATGACAATTAGGGTTATACATTCTAAAATAACTTTAAGCTATTTGTTTTTAGTTTTTTTTTTTATTTTTGACTTTTTAACGTTTTTTCCAGTATCAGCCTTGTGATCATGATCATGATTATGAGTATGAGATTTCAATATTTCTTCAGCCTCTTTAGTTGAAACATTTTTTTTATTTAATGTAATTTTATTTTTAATTAGATCTAATATTTTTTCTTCATATAAAGCTCCTCTTAAACTTGAAACTGCACTTGGATTTTTTTGGTAATAATCCATAACCATTTTTTCCTGACCCGGCATTGTTTTAATTTGTTTTTGTATTTCATTTTTGATTTCATTCTCATCAACTTTTAAATTATTAGCTTGCGCAATTTCATTTAGTAATAATCCAATTTTAATTCTTGATTTAGCTAATTTATTATTTTTTTCTTTGTTTTTTTTCTCATCTTCCTTGCTTTGGTTTTTTGTTAATAACTTTGCTTCTTGATCAACTAAGTTAGGTGGTAATTCCATGGTATGTGATTTTTCCAATTGGTCTAAAATATTTTTTTTTGTGATTATGTTTAGACTGCTTTTGTATTCGTTCGACATTTGTTTATTAACCAAAGTTTTAAGATCATCTAAATTTTTAGCACCCATTTTTTTTGCAAAATCGTCGTCAATTTTGGTTTCAGTAGGTTTCTTTATATTTGTAATTTTGCACTCGAAATTTGTTTTTTTATTTACTAATTCTTTTTTTGGAAAATTTGGTGGGAGTTTTACAGTTACTGTTTTGTTATCATTTTTTTTTGTACCTATAAGTTGATTGTCAAAACCTTTTATAAAAAGATCTCTTCCTAATATTAACTGTACATTTTTTCCCTCATTTCCTTCAAAGTCTTTTCCATCAATTTTGCCTTTGTAGTCAAAAATTATCATGTCACCTTTTTCTGATTTTTCATTTTCTTTTTTGTCACTAAAATTTTGTTGGCTTTTAGCAATTTCACTAATTCTTTTATCAATTATATTTTTGTCAATATCTACGTTATATTCTATTGCTTTTATTGTATTAAGTGGTTTTACTTTAATTTCCGGCAAGGTTTCTAATTCAATTGTATAATCTAAATCCTTGCCCTCACCAAAAGTTTTTAAATCGATTTTGGGTTGGCCCGCCACTTTTATTTTATTGTCTTCGATAGCCTTAGATGAAGTTTCTTTTAAAATACCATCTATTACCTCACCATATACCGCTTTTCCAAATTGATTTTTTATTATATTTGTGGGAACTTTTCCTGGTCTAAAACCTTTTAACTGTACTTTATTTTTAAGTTCATTAAGTTTTTCATCTAATTTTTTCTGTATAGTTTTTTTATCAACTAGAACAGATAGAATAGTTTTAAAACCTTTTTTAGAATTAACTTTTACTTTCATAAATATTGGTGGGCAAGAAGAGACTCGAACTCTTAAGCCTTGCGGCACTGGTTTCTAAGACCAGCGCGTATACCAATTCCGCCACTTGCCCAAATTAATTGTCGATGATTTATATATCAAAATTAGTTTTTTGTTAAACGATAAAGTCTCATGTA
>MDTB01175191.1_pt1 | contig 10031 bp, 8 predicted proteins | sample 811161 | NCBI WGS metagenome assembly MDTB01 (sample SAMN05326650, study PRJNA326480) | marine metagenome | isolation source: seawater | place: Mediterranean Sea | collected 2009
CCATGACGGGAGTGGCGCAGCAGCTGATCCGGATTGAGCCGCACTCGGTGATCTCGCACGTGCAGCGCAGCACCAACCCCGTCAGCCGCGAGGGGGCCGCGGTGAAGCCACGGCTGCAAGACACCTCGAGCTTCGGCATCGTGGATGCGTTCGAGTCCCCCGACGGGCACCAGTGCGGGCTGATGCGGAACAAGTGCGCCGCCGCGGGGGTGCGGCAGGGCTACCCCTTGGCCGACATCGCCGCCGCCGTCAGGCTGGCCGCAGGAGACCTGCTCGACCCGGCGCCGCGGGCGGTGGGCCGCCGGCCGCCGCCGCCCCACGCGGCCGTGTACGTCACGGGGGCGTGGCTCGGGACGGTGCCGGACGGCGCGGCGTTTCGCGACACGCTGCGGGCGCTCCGCGCAGTCCGTGACTTGCCTATTGACGTGTCAATCTACGCGTATGAGGGCGAGCTGCACGTGCGCGCCGACGGTGGATCGCTCCACTGGCCGCTGCTGCGCGCCGACCGCCTCCCGCGGCTGGCGCAGATCCTGCGGGACCACCCCGGCGAAAGCACCGGCCTTTGGCACAAAGTGCTGCACGCAGGCTGCGCCGAACTGGTGAACAAAGACGAGGAGGCGGTCCACGTGCGGGTGGCGCTTGACCACGCGTCGTTCCGGGCCGAGCCCCCCGGCACCTTCACACACGTCGTCATCCACCCCTCGCAGATGCTGAGCACTTTCACCGCGCGGGGTCCGCTGCTCGAGTTCAACCAATCACCCCGGGTGACGTTCCAGGCCACGCAGTCCAAGCAGGCGATCGGCCGCCCCTTGCGGACCTCGCGGCTGCGGTTCGACAACTGCGCGTACACCCTGTGGGGCCCCGAGAAGCCGCTCACCACCACGTGGATGGACGACGTGCTCGGCTCGAGCAGCACGCAGATGGTGATGGCGGCTATTTTGTGTTACACGGGCTACAACATCGAGGACTCGATCATCGTCTCGAAGGGGGCGATCGACAGGGGCCTCTTCCGGGGCTTTGTCGAACGATCGCACAGCACCAGTGTGCGGATGGGCGACGCGGAAGCCGAGAAGCTGATGCTGCCCCCGCCGGGGTGCTCGCAGCGCAGGGCCGCCGACTACAGCAAGGTCGACCCCGCGACGGGGGTGGTGCCCCCCGGGACGCGCGTCAAGATGAACGACGTGCTCGTGAGCAAAATCGCCGTTGTGTCAAGCCGCGGCGCCGAGGGCAGCCAGACCAACGTGGCCAGGGATCGCTCGGCGGTGTTCAAGACGGACGAGGAGGCGGTGGTCGCCGACGTGGCGCGCTGCAAGACGCTGAGCGGCGAACAGCTGTACCGGGTGCGCACCAGGTCGATGCGGCTTCCCGAGGTCGGCTGCAAGTTCTCGTGCCTGACTCCCGAACACCAGGTGCTGTGCCGCGGCGGGCGGTGGGTCCCGATCGCCCAGGTCACGGTCACGCACGACGTGGCGTGCATGCGCGACGACGCGGTAATTTACCGCCGCCCCGAGGTGGTGCACACGTACACCGCTCCGTCGATCCCGGTCATTCTCTTCAAAGCCGGCGGCAAGCTCAACCTGCAGGTGACGCACGATCACCGGCTGGCGCTCCGCGACGCCGACGGCAACGTCGAGCTGCTCTGCGCCGCCGGGGCCGTGCGCGAGAGGCAGCGGCTGCGCCACTGCGTGGCGGCGACGCACGGGCACGGCGGGTTGAACGCCGAGCTCCCGGTGGTCGTGTGGGCCGAACAAACCGCGAAGGAGCGGGACACGCCTATGCTGCCGCTGCTGCACGCAACGCTGCGGTTGCTGGGGGCGATCCACGCTGAATACGGCGCTTCTTGGCCCAAACGGTTCCAGTTGATGGACGAGGATTTGATGCATGTCTGCGGGCCGATCGAGGGCAAACGGCTGCCGGCATGCCTGGATCGGTTGGTGGAGAGGACGCCGCGGCCCAGCTGGGCTTTGGAGCTCGATAAGGACCGCACCAGGGAGTTCTTGGCCGGGTACATGGGGGAGAGCCCAAATTCACAGGACAGAATAGACTTTATCATGGCGCTGGCGGTGCACGCAGGAATGCACGTCACTACAACGACCAGGGGGAACTTGCATCTGATCCAGGATAAGGTAGAACTGGAATGTCTGAACACGGCGCACGCCACGTTCAGGCGCACCAACGACCCTGTGCACTGCCTGACTGTGCCCGGCGGCATCTTTTGCGTTCGGCGCGGGTCGTGGTCGTCGCCGGTGTGGACCGGCAATTCGCGCCACGGCCAGAAGGGGACCATCGGCGCGATCCTGCCGCAGGAGGACATGCCGTTCCGCCAGCGCGACGGGATCCCGATGGACGTGCTTTTTAACCCAAACTGCATCCCGTCGAGGATGACGTGGGGGCAGATCCTGGAGATGCTCGGCTCAAAGCTGGCCGCGGCGACCGGCGAGCCGTTCGACGGCACGCCGTTCCAGGTCGACGAGGACTGGGCCACCGCCGAGCCGGAATCCACGGACGCCGTCATCGACGCTCTCGGGGCGGCCCTCGAGGCCGCCGGCGGCTCCCGGTCGGGCCGCGAGGTGCTGGTGGACGGTCGGTCCGGCAGAGAAATGCGGTGCCAGGTCTTTTGCGGCCCGCTGGCCATGATGAAGCTCAAGCACGAGGTCAGAGACAAGGTGCACGCCCGAGCGCGGGGTCCGAGAGTGGCAGCCACCAACCAGCCCGTGGTCGGCCGGTCCAACGGCGGCGGGTCGCGGTTCGGCGAGATGGAGCGCGACGCAACACTGAGCCACGGCGCGAGCCACTTCTTGCAGGACCGGCTGTTCCACTGCTCTGACCGCAAGATGGTGCCTGTATGCGTGGAGTGCGGAATGCTAGGGGCTTCAGGGCCGCGCGAGGCCGGGGAGCACTCGCGGTTCACCGGCAAAAGCTTCTGCCAGAAGTGCCTGCGCCACGACACGGTGCAGATGGTGCCCTTGCCGGGCGGGTGGCATCTAACGGCCAACACAATGGCCGCGCTGCACCTCAAGGCGCGCTACCTGTTTGCCCAGAAACGGTGAAGGTCATTCCCTAATTTTATGGATCCCAAGGGGGTAGCTTACAGCATGACGGGATTAGAAATTCTCGTGGACGCTGCGTTACGAAAAGAGGCAGGAGACACTCTCTTAGGGTTAGCTGAACCAGCACCTAAAAAGTCGAAGCGCAAGTCGTCGAAGCGCACTTCTCCTTTGAAACCGTACGAGGTGGCGATGCTCCTCTCCGCGTGTGGAGGAGGCCACGTCAATCCAAAAGATGCCGTCGATGAAGCCCGGGGTTACCTTGTTGGAATGCGGTGCCCAAGTGGCATGGAGAAAACAAAGACTGGAGGCTGCCGTCAGAAGCGCAACACGAAGTCGCGCAAAACAAAGAAGCAGAAGCCAACACTGAAAGAACGCGAGACCGAGTGCAAAAAGAAAGAAGGAAAGCAATGGACCGGAAAGCGATGCATCAAAATGAGAAAAGAGCGCCGCAAGACCAAACGCGCTCCCTCAGTGTACAATCTCTTCGTTCAAGAAGTGATGCCTCAAATTGAGGATCTGTCCTCAAAAGAAAAAATGAAAAAAGTTGGCGATCTTTGGCGAAAACCTGAAGTCAAAAAGAAGTTTTACGCTGATAAAGGAGTTCCGATGCCAAGCCGACGCAAGACGAAGAAGCAGAAGCCAACACTGGAAGAACGCAAGACCGCGTGTAAGAAGCGGGGCAAGGTGCTCAACGACGTGACTCTCAGATGCTATACCCCGAAGCCAACACTGGAAGAACGCAAGACCGCGTGCGAAAAAAAAGACAAGCATTGGACCGGAACACGATGCATCAAAAAGAGAAAGCCCGAAAAGACGGCTGCCGAAGACGCTGACGAAGACGACGCATTACAAGAGAAGTTTTGGCAAGAGCAAGATGTCTACGAAGACGATTATTACGACGACGATGTCAATTATGACTATCTACTTGAGGAAGATGGTTATGATGACTTTGAGAGGGATCTTGAGTATAATGGTTATTCATTTTACGACGATGATGGTTCTTCATTTTAAGTAAAAAACACTTTGCATTTACTTTTTTTAGGGAGAGTAATTTACTGGCACCCGGTAATGTCCGGGTAGGCCTGACAGCACCTGTCCACCTCCTGGGGGTCGATTTGAGTCAGCACTTGTCCTCTGGCGAGCATCTCGCAGTGGGACCGAGTCGGCGGCGGGAGGCCGCCGGTGGTGAGCTGCATGGTGGCGGACGTGATGCCCTGGCGCAGCGGACGGTCCATCACCGGCGGGATGCCGCGGCCCGCCGCGTAGCCGGCCTGCGACGGCGGTGGGGACATCGCCATGCCGCCGGTGCTGGACATCGGGATAAGCGAGTCGTCCAAAGGCTTCATCTGCACCGCCGTGGCACTGGCCCCGTGCATTTCCTCTTCGATGGTGTCCAGCCCCATCGAGAGCGCACCGAGCGCCGAGGCCTGCGCGGGAGTGAGGGGGTCGGTGCTAGCAGTGTCGGCGTCGAGGGACTCCATCGCGAACCCCGAAGGCGAGAGCACCTGGATTTCGTCGTCCACTGGGACCGTCTCCACCGCTGCCTTGGAACCGCTCATCATGGCCATGCAGCTTATCATTGCTTTCCGACACTTGGGCTCGTACATGTACACGGCGAAAACGATAAGCACAACGGCCAACAGAGCGCCGGTCACTATCAGTCCAATCTCGGCTTTCGAAAGTGCCATGCCCAATCTCTACCCCCCTACAACCCACATAATTCGAGCACCGATTTTTTTTACTCAAGTCATTCGGCGGCGCACACCATGGTAGCGTTCATGTCGACATCCATCGAATCATTCGCAGCAGCCGCGGCATTGAGCGCACTCTGGTACACGCTGTCGGCGACCGAATCTTGGTCGTACGGGATCCCCGAACGGGTGCGCTGCACCACATCGTCATCGGGATACGCCGCCGCGGCGGCGGCGGCGGCAGGCAACGCGCCGACGGGCTGCGCAAACGTGACGTTGAAGCCGCCAAAGTCAACACTCGGCGCGGCCATCGAGCTCTGGTTCGTGAAGACGTAGACCTTGCTTAGAATCGGAGTCTGGACGGCAAATTCGCGCGACTTGAGCCGGATGCCTCGGATTTCGAGCACCATCGCGCACCGGGAGCCCTTGCGCATGTCGTAGTGCGTGCCGTTGGGGTGGAACACAGAGGCGTTGTCCGGGTCCTGCACAAAAATTTGGCACTTCTTGGTGAACATCTTGCAGTTCATGGCGTACCCCTCGCTGCCTTCTTTCGACTTGAGCAGCGGCTCGAAGCGGCTCTCGACCACGGCGCGCTCTTCCTTCTTGAGGCCCCAACTGCCTTGGTTTTGGTAGACGGTGTTGACCGCCCACGACTCGAGATCTTGCAGCGGCCCGACGGCATCCTCCGGGATCTTGACCAGCATCGATTGAGCATCGTCCGACGGCTGCGAGTACTTGCCGCCGTGGATGTGCGTCTCGGACAGCACCACCGGCAGCGCACTCAGGGCCTCGGCGCGGGCTTGCGGGGGCGCGTCGGGGTCGACGGCGGCCCTGCCTCGCTCCCCGCTCAGCGCTTCGCCGTGCAGCGCGTAGTAGAACGGACCGCCCTCCAGGTAGCAGTTGGCGGTCGACGGATCGACCTTGCTTGTCATTGGCTTCTTCGGCAGAAAATCGGCGGGGCTCATCTGCGTGATGGAGGGGGCTGCCATGGTCTGCGCTTGTTCGGGTTGTGGGGCGCTTTCGCAGCCACCAACCGCCTGTGCGAGCCGCAGGCGAAAAATATGCCTCTTCGGGTGCTTTTCCACCGCGCTTGAAGAGCATTTTCGCAGCAATGGCGTCGTTTTACGGGTGCTTCTACCAGGTGGCGCACATCGAGGGCTCGCCGCGGTCTGATGACCCGGCGTTCAGGCTGCTGCGCTTCGTGCAGAGCCAGGAGGGCTTCGAGAAGGTGGTCGACCACCTGCGGAGCGGCTGCATGGAAGGGCTCGGTAACGTGTACTTTGCGCGGTGCGGCCACCCGGTGGTGCTTGCGCACAGCGAGGCCCATCAGTGCAACGGCGAGTACATTGCGCGGCGGGCGCGCGAGATCGAGGCGGGCTTCATAAGGGAGGTGGAAGCCAAAGACGCTCAGTTCGAGCTGCTGAAGAAGCTTCGGCTGGACGACCGGCAGGAGGAGGTGTCGGAGGTGCTCGACGCTGCTGATGTTTCCCACAACCAGAAAGGCTGGGTCAAGTCCATGAAGAAGCGAGCGAATATTGACCGCCCGGTGCACGTCGGCGAGGTCAACCCGCCGCTGCCGGCCGCCGAGGACACAAGTGGTATGGAGAACGACCCTTACCGGCTGCCACCGGGTGTCACGGCCGAGACGCAGCGCCTAGCCGCCGTGTCGTACGCCATCTCACCCGAGGACAGCATGGAGGTCCTTTTGAAGGTGTGGGCGGTCTACCCGGACGACGCCGACATGCAGGCGAAGTTGATGCTGATTGGCAAAAAGGCCGAGCCGTTCAGTGTCCATGTGGTGGACGTGGGGCAGTGGCATTTCCCGGTGCAGCAAAGCTGGTGCCCGACCGTCGGTAAACGCTTTTACGAAAATCAGAAGATCCAGGCGATGGTCGATGAGCGCCAAAGAGATCACCAGGCGTGTATGGAGCACATCGAGGAGCAGAAGCGGCACCGAGAGTTGCACGAGCAGTCGGTGCGGGCGCTCGCCGACCGCACCGGGGTGAAGCCCGACGAAGCCACCGCGATCTGCGAGACGCAGCGCGGCGCCGACGCACTAGCGTCGGCGGCTGCGATTTCGGACGCCGCGAACCGCGAGGACGCGGTCGAGGAGCTCAGACGACGGTACCTCTAGAGCGGCTTCATGAAGCGGCGCGCCAGGCCGTACGCCGCCGCCGCGGAGCCGAGCGCCGCGGCGTGCACCCCGAACATCACCTGGTACTTTGTCTCTTCCTCTTCGGGCGAGCCCGAGGGTGCGGTGAGCGGGATCTTGGGCACGGCTTGGTAGACGGCGTACGAGCCGCCAAACAGTAAAATGAGGATGGTGCTCCAGTACGTGACGCGGTCGGCTTTGGCTCGGCTCACGTAGCCGTAGGTTGCGGCGAGCGCCGCAGCGACCGCGAGGCTGACGCCGGTGGCGATATAGCGCCGCGTGTACGCGGCGTCGTTGGCCGGGTCCTTGGCGGTGAACCCGCTCACCGCTCCCATTCCAACCAACATACCGAGGTACATGACTGTCAGGTACGTGGCGACCGTGACGACGACGTAGGCGTTGTGCATGTTCTACCCTCTAAGACACCACATTTTTACGTTTCAGAGTATCGAGGCGGCGCGGCGTCCACCTCGTGACGCCCGCACGTTACTAACTTTGCCACTTTCCTAAAACCACGCCAAACCTCCGCCAACAACAGCCCGAAGAGCACACCGACCACAAGGGCACCCGCCATGGTGAGGTGTGGTCCTAAGAACACGGTATTTTTGCTGGGAGTCGCGAACGAGCTGCGCGATCTGCTGGGCGTACGCCGAAGCCTCCGACGCCGGCGTCGGTCGTTTGGCTGGCTGGCACTGCGGGATGCGCAGCCGGTCTATGTTGGCGATTGCGACGCGGCACTGCCGGCTCAGGCTCGGCATCGCTTCCGTTTTTCCTTACAACCGCGAATATTTGTGGTGGGGCTGACAAGACATGGCGACCCGCAGGTGGTACATTGTGCCGTGCACCCGCAACCGCCGGGCCCACCTCGACCGCCTCAGAGCATCGGTGACCGCCAACGACCCCTTTGCCCGGGTGGTGGCGGTGGAGCAGCGGCCGGGCGAGCCGGTGGACCGCGGCATGCTGCGGAACATCGGTGCTATCTTTACTGGGGCCCTCAACGACGAGGTGCTGTGCTTCCACGACGTGGACATCGTCGGTCGAGATCGGTACCCTGATCCGTGCAGCTCCAGCTCCGTGCTCCACCTCTACGGGCACTCTCACTCGCTCGGCGGGGTGGTGCTAATGCACGCCGGCGCGTTCAGATCGCTTGGAGGTTACCCCAGTCGATCGGGGTGGGGTCGCGAAGACGTGGCGCTGCAGCGCATGGCCGAGGGCTGCGGTCTGCACATCGACAAACGCAAGCTGACTCACCGATTCGCCCCGGGAGGGGCCTTTGTGGAGCTGCACGACGTCACCGCGCGGCCGCTCTCGGCCCACGCTGCCAAGATCCAGTTCAAGAATTCGCTGGCGCGCAAGCAGCGCGAGGCCGCCGACGCGGGTCCGGTGCTGCTGCGGGGCGACCTGGACACCGACCGACCCTTTGAGCTGCTCGATATCAAACGCCGCGGCGGCAATTTTGTGTGGCTACTGGTGAGTATACCGGCATGCGAGTAGCGACTGTACAGAACTCGGCGCTCAGCGAGCTGGTCGACGACGTGCCGGCGCCTATGCTGCTGCTGGTCGGCGGGGCGGTGCTCTACAAGCTGCAGGCGGAGCTGGGGCGCGACAACATGAGAACGCTGATGATAATTTACGCCGCTTTCTTCTTGGCGTGCTTGGCGGGAGGCATGGTGGCGCTCGAGCTGTCGCAGCAGCGCAAGCCGCCGCGATCCGACATTGAAGACGTCGATTGAAAAACAAACTTTAAAACAGTTCGAATGTTGCACGTGACGTCACATTCTCAAAAGCATGCCCGCCAAGACGACGTACGTGCTGCGCAACCCGCTGCTGGTGGGCTTGCGTCACACCAACCAGCTGTACAAGATCGGCGAATCGGCAGACCCCGACAAACGCCTTGCGGAAATCAACGCGAGGGGGCCGGACCATTTTGAGATATGGATGCAGTTCCCTTCCGACAAGCCCGGCCTTGAGCGGTACCTGCATGCGCACTTTCCGTCGCTGTGGCACAACGGCGAGTACTACTCGGTGCCTCCGGAGAAGCTCGCTGAGTTTGAGCAGGTGTGCAGGACAGCGTACGCCGATTGGCAACGGTTCGAGAAGGAAGAGCGGGACTTGAGCACCGAGGTGGCCGACGCCGCCACCGGTCCTCTTGCCGAAGAGGACAGCACGTCCGAGACGGACACGGTAAAGACGTACCGACGGATCAAAGAGTTCGAGGGTCGAAAACGAATGCTGGAAGCGAAAGTAGAGCACCTGAAAACCAAGCTAAAGCGGGACATGGTGACGACCAAGACGCTCGAGATCTACGACAGCACCGGGAGCGTCGGGAAGGTGACGTGGAAGCCGATCAAAACCACACGGTTCGACCCGGCGAAAGCCAAAGCATTCCTCACGCAAGAGCAGGCGGAGCAGTGCATGACGTCATCAGAGACCAGGGTGATGCGCATTTACTGAGATATTTGATGCGCGAAGAGCCCTCCTCTCACCGACCTAAGCCACCGTGCCAAGCGGTTGGCAGAGTAAAATGTGTTCATTCACAGGGTGAGTGTGTCGGCCTCACTCTATCCGTAGTAGCTGCTCACCACACCGACGTTCTTTTCGCCGCCACTGGTGTTGGTGTAGAGCAGCCTAATGTACCGCGCGCTGGGGTTTTCCTCAAGACTAAAGAGCTTGTTCGCAGTATCAGTAGTCAAGGGCTCGCCCATGCTGTACCACGTCGAGTTGTTGTGCGACACCTGAATTTTAAAACTGTCTGTCTGGGAATCATCACTGTCCACCATGAAGACAAGGCTTATATTCGGGGATGCCGTTGAGGTGCCTAAATCGACCGTGTGCGTAAGATTCCCCTCGTGGGAGACCGCAGTATTGGACGTCGTCTGCGTGGTGAGAGGTATCGTTTGATCGATTGTCATCACCCCCGTCGAATCACTGGCAATTGTGACCCTGAGAGCTCCGCTCTCTGTACCCCCTCCTGTAATCGCTCCATAGTTTGTGTTTGTTTCAATATCGGTGAGCGAAGCATTGCCCGCGGTCGCCAACACCTCGAGGGCTGCGATATCGGTGGCAATGGCCGCCAACGAAGTGTTACCCGTTGATTGATTTGCTGCGGTGGCTGCTCCCGTGGGCAGCGCCGACGTC
>MDTB01109883.1_pt1 | contig 10030 bp, 12 predicted proteins | sample 811161 | NCBI WGS metagenome assembly MDTB01 (sample SAMN05326650, study PRJNA326480) | marine metagenome | isolation source: seawater | place: Mediterranean Sea | collected 2009
AAATCTTTCCTTTTCAAAAAAAGCCAGTTTATATTTAAGAGTTAAAAGATTAATTGATAAAAATTTAATGGGAGATTTATTCAAAGTAATGTTTATAACAAAAAAAAATATAAAATTTAATATAGGATTTGAAAATTGATTAAAGCAAAAATATTATCAAAATATAAAAATATTAAACACGGTTTTTTTGATAGAAATGGAGGTTGCTCTAAAGGAATATATAAAAGTTTAAATTGTGGTATAGGATCTTATGATTCAAAAAGTAACGTAGTTAATAACTTAAAAATAGTTTCAAAGAGAATAGGATGTAACTACAAAAATATTTTTTTGTTAAAACAATTTCATAGTAATAAATTTTATTTTGTAAAAAATTTAAATAATAAAAAAAAACTTAAAGGCGATGCATTAATTACTAATCAAAAAAATATTGCTTTGGCAGTATTAACAGCCGACTGTGTTCCAATACTTTTGTATGATAAAAAAACAAAAGTTATTTCGGCAATACACGCGGGCTGGAGAGGTGTATATAAAGGAATAATAAATGAGGTTGTTGAATTTTTTAAAAAAATAGGTTCTAGTCCAAAAAACATAGTCGCTATAATTGGACCTTGCATTTCAGAGAAAAATTATGAAGTTCAAAAAGAATTTAAAAATAAATTTGTTAAAAAATACAAAGAAAGTAAAAAATTTTTTAAAATTAGAAAAAATAAAACATATTTTTGCCTAAATAAGTATGTTTATTATCAGTTGAAAATATTAGGTATTAAAAACTTAGAGATTATTAATAAAGACACATTTGATATAAAAAATAATTTTTTTAGTGCAAGACGATCAATAAAAAATAAAGATAATGATTATGGTAGAAATATTTCAATAATTATGATTAATTAGATTATCTCAATGAAATTACTAACTGGAAATAGCAATAAAACTCTAAGTAAAAAAATTGCAAAAGTTTTGAAATCAAAACTTGTAAATTCAAGTATTAGAAAATTTGCTGATGGTGAAATTTATATAGAAATAAATGAGAATATTAGAGGTAATAGTATTTTTATAATTCAATCTATTGCTTCACCAGCTAATGATAATCTTATGGAATTATTATTATGTATTGATGCTTTAAAAAGATCTTCTGCGAAAAATATTACAGCTGTTATTCCATATTTTGGTTATGCGAGACAAGATAGAAAAGTTTCACCAAGAACATCGATTTCGGCTAAACTTGTTTCAAACTTAATTACAAAAGCAGGTGCTGATCGAGTTTTGACAGTTGATTTACATGCTGGCCAAATTCAAGGATTTTTCGATATACCAGTTGACAACCTATTTTCTACTCCAATTTTTGCAAGACACGTTAAAAAAAATATTAAAAGTAATAATATTATTTGTGTTGCGCCTGATGTTGGAGGAACGGAACGCGCAAGAGCTCTTGGAAAATTACTAAATGTTGGGTTAGCAATTGTTGATAAACGAAGACCTAAGCCTGGTCAATCGCAAGTTATGAATGTAATTGGTAACGTCAAAGGCAAAACATGTATAATGGTTGATGACATAATAGACTCAGGTGGAACAATTATTAATGCAGCAAAGGCACTTAAAGATAGAGGTGCAAAAGAAGTTTACGTCTATATAACTCATGGAGTCTTAAGTGGAGAAGCAGTTCAAAAAATTAAAAAATCGGTAATCAAAAATTTAGTAATCACAGATACGATTGACAATGAAGAAAAAGTTAAAAAATCTAAGAATATTGAAGTTTTACCAATATCAAATTTAATGGGTGAGGCAATTAAACGAATATCTAACTCAACATCTGTATCAGATCTATTCAAATAATTTTCTTGAGTTATTAAAGAACATAAGTTAAAAACCTTTGTTTTTATGAATTCACTTGAAGCTACTATAAGAAGCACTAAATCTAAAGGAGAAGTTAACTCTTTAAGGGTTAATGGTATTGTTCCAGCTATTGTATATGGCGGTACTACTGAAAATCAAAAAATTTCAATAAAAAAAAAAGAGGTAAAAATTTTAATCGAAAAAGAAAACTTTCTTTCTAATATGATTTCATTAAAAATAGATGGTAAAGAAGAGAGTGTCTTGCCAAGAGAAGTTGTCTATGACGTTGTTACCGACGAACCATCGCATATAGATTTTTTAAGAATTACAAAAGGTGGAAAAGTAGTTTTAGAAATACCAGTAAAATTTATAAATAGTGATCAATCGCCTGGCTTAAAAAGAGGTGGTGTACTTAACGTTGTTAGAAGAAAAGTTGAATTAAAATGTCCTACCGACAACATTCCAACTGAACTTGTGGTAGATTTAAAAGATGTTGATATTGGAGCAAGTTTCAAAATTTCATCAATTAAACTTCCTGAAAATGTTACACCAACAATTCAAGGAAGAGATTTTGTCGTAGCAACTCTTGCTGCCCCTACTGTTATTAAAGAACCAGAAAAACCTGCAGAGGAAACTGCTGAAGGTGCTGAGGGTGCTGAAGGTGCTGAAGGAGCAGAAGCTTCTGCTGAAGCAGGTAAAGAAGGAGAGGCTAAACCAGCTGGAGCAGGCGAAGAAAAAAAAGATGCAGTTAAAAAAGAAGAAAAAAAAGCTCCTGCAGAAAAAAAATAATATACAAATTGTGAATATTCCAAAACTTGGTTCAAAAAAGATATGCTTTTATTTGTAGGTTTAGGTAACCCAAGTCCAGACAATGAAAACAATAGACATAATATTGGTTTTAAAATTATTGACGCAATAAACCAAAAATTTAGTCTTTCAAAACAAAAACCAAAATTTAAAGGCCTTTTAACCACTGGAACAATAGGAGAAAAAAAGATTTATGCTATCAAACCTTTGACGTTTATGAATAATTCAGGAATCTGTATAAGAGAACTAATTGAATATTTTAAGATAGAATCAGAAAATGTAATTGTTTTTCATGATGATTTGGATATCAATTTTGGAAAAATCAAAGCTAAATTTGGTGGATCAAGTGCGGGACATAATGGAATAGAGTCTATAGATAAATTCATTGGCAAAGATTATTCAAGAGTTAGAATCGGCATAGGTAAGCCAAATACAAAATCTAAAGTTGTAGATCATGTTTTAAAAGATTTTGATGAGGATGAAAAAATTGAACTAGAAAATATTGTAAACAATATTACTGGTTCTTTGACAATTTTATTAGATAAAAAATTAGAATTATTTTCTAGCACTGTAAATAATAAATAGATGAGCTTTAAGTGTGGCATTGTTGGATTGCCAAATGTTGGAAAATCAACTTTATTTAATGCACTAACAAACTCTAGTAAGGCTCAAGCAGAAAACTTTCCTTTTTGTACTATAGATCCAAATATTGGTGTTGTCCCTGTACCAGACGATAGATTGGATAAATTAGTAAAAATATCTGGTTCAAAAAAAAAGATTAATACTACAATCTCATTTGTTGATATTGCTGGGCTTGTCAAAGGAGCTTCGAAAGGTGAAGGCCTAGGTAATAAATTTTTATCCCATATAAGAGAGGTTGATGCAATAATTCATATGATAAGATGTTTTGACTCTGATGATATTCAAAATGTAAATCCAACCGTAGATCCTGTAAGAGATTTGGAAATTATAGAAACTGAAATGATGCTGGCAGATTTAGAGTCTATACAAAAAAGATTAGAAAAAAATAATAAGAAAAATATTGATAATGAACAATTAAAAATATTAGAAGTTGCACTCGATTGTATAAATAATAATAACATTCAAATTTTACATGACCAATTTGAAAAAAAAATATTAAATCAAAGTGGTTTATTATGCATTAAACCTAAGATATTTGTATGCAATGTGGATGAAGAAAATGTTCAAAATGGAAACAAGTATACAGAAAATTTTATTAAGAAATTTGGTAATACTAATACCATAATAGTATCAGCAGATATTGAAAATCAAATCAATCAACTTGCTAAAGATGAAAAAAAAAATTATATGGAAATGATTGGTTTAAAAAATACAGGTTTAGATTTACTAATTCAAAAAGGCTATAATATTCTTGAATTAGAAACTTATTTTACTTCTGGTCCTGAAGAAACAAGAGCTTGGACTATTCAAAAAAATTGTACTGCTCCTAAAGCTGCAGGTGAAATTCATACAGATTTTGAAAAAGGTTTTATTAGAGCAGAAACAATTTCATTTGATGATTTTGTAGAAAATGAGGGTTGGCTAAACTCAAAAAATAATGGAAAAATGAGACTAGAAGGAAAAGATTATATTGTAAAAGATGGAGATATTTTAAACTTCAGATTCAATACGTGACCAAATTTTTTTCATACTAAAATAAACAAGTATAGTTAAGATTATTAAATAAACAATCGCTCTAAATCCCATTTTATGTCTTGCTTCAAGGTGTGGTTCAGCAGCCCACATTAAAAAAGTAGATACATCTTTTGCCATTTGTTCTTCCGTAGCAACTGTTCCATCAGCATATTCTATTAAATCATCAGATAAAGGCTTTGCCATTTTTATAGCATTTCCGTACATATATTTATTATAGTAAACACCTTCATCTAAAGTTATTCCACTAGGTGGATCTTCATAACCCAAAAGAACTGAGTAAATATAGTCAACACCACCACTTCTTGCTTTTGCTAAAACAGACATATCAGGAGGATAAGCTCCCCCATTAGCTGCTTGAGCTGCTTTTACGTTTTCATATGGCATCACAAATTTATCTGATAATTTTGCAGGACGTTCAAACATTTCACCATCATCATTTGGGCCATCCGTTATTTCAAAACTTGCAGCTATAGCTTTTGCTTGTTCAATACTAAATTCGGGACCACCCTCTTCCGCTAAATTTCTATAGCTTAAATATTTCATTGAATGGCATGAAGCACATACCTCTGTATAAACTTGATAACCTCTTTGTAAAGACCCTCTGTCGAACTTACCAAATAGCCCTTTAAAGCTCCAGTCCTCTTTTAAAAGGCTAACCTTTTCTTCAGAATTAACTTGATGGTTTCCAGCAATTATTAATATTATTAAATAGATTATTTTAAAAATATTCTTCACTTTACTAATTTAAACTTTCCTTTTTTCTAACAGCCATTGGATTTGGTGTACCACCGAGAACTGGTTCAGTAATGCTTAATGGCACTGGTATTGTTTTTTCTTTAAATCCTAAAACTGGCAGTATGATCAAAAAATGAATAAAATAGTATGCAGTGGCAACTCTAGCTACTAGAAGATATAACCCTTCGGCAGGCATAGCGCCTACATAACCAAGTATTAAAACGTCTATAACTAATATCCAATAAAATTGTCTATATAAAGGTCTAAACACAGCAGATCTTATTTTTGATGTGTCTAACCATGGTAGAGCAGCAAGAATTAAAATGGCTGACAACATTGCAATTACACCCATCAATTTATCAGGGACAGATCTTAAAATTGCGTAGAAAGGTAACAAGTACCACTCTGGGACTATATGAGCAGGAGTTACCATCGGATTTGCTTCGATATAATTATCTGCGTGACCTAAAATATTTGGTGAATAAAAAACAAAAAAAGCAAATACAATCATAAACATCAGCAATGCAAATCCATCTTTTATAACTATGTATGGATGAAAAGGAACTGTATCTTTTGATGGTTTTTTAATATCGATTCCTACAGGGTTATTATTTCCAGGAACATGTAAAGCCCAAATATGTAATACCACTAACCCTAAAATCAAAAAAGGTATTAAATAATGTAATGTAAAAAATCTTGTCAAAGTAGGATTATCAACTGAATATCCTCCCCATAACCAATTTACAATACCTTCACCAACCAATGGAATTGCACTAAAAAGATTTGTTATAACTGTTGCTCCCCAAAAACTCATTTGTCCCCATGGGAGTACATAACCCATAAATGCAGCCGCCATCATTAAAAGATAAATTATAATTCCTAAGATCCAAATTATCTCTCTAGGAGATTTGTAAGAGCCATAAAATAGTGATCTAAAAATATGTATATAAACTGCTAAAAAAAACATAGATGCTCCATTAGAATGTATATATCTAATTAACCATCCGTAGTTTACATCTCTCATTATATGCTCAACACTTTCGAAAGCCATATCCGCATGAGCGATGTAGTGCATAGCTAATGTTAAACCGGTAACGATTTGTGTAATCAAACAAAAAGTTAGTATTCCACCAAAAGTCCACCAATAATTTAAATTTTTAGGAGTCGGATAGTCTGTTAAGTGGTTAGCAAGAGATAGTAGTGGCAACCTGTCATTAAACCATTTTCCAAATTTTGACTTAGGTACAAATTCTTGATCACTCATAATTTTTTATCCAATTTTAATTGTGCTACTATTTACAAATTCATATTTAGGAACTTCCATATTTGTTGGGGCTGGTCCTTTCCTAATTCTTCCAGATGTATCGTAGTGAGATCCGTGACATGGACAAAACCATCCATTATAATCTCCCTTATCATTAAGTGGTACACATCCTAAGTGAGTACAAACTCCTAACATTACTAGCCACTCAGGATCTTTAGCTCTATCTTCATCTTTTTGTGGATCTTTTAAATCATCTAACTTAACTGCTCTTGCTTCAGCTATCTCCTCTGGTGTTCTTCTTTTTATAAAAACTGGTTTTCCTCTCCAGAGTACAGTTATTGTTTTTCCTGGTTGTACTGAGCTGACATCGACCTCTGTGCTCGCCAGAGCTTTTACAGAAGCATCTGGATTCATTTGATCTATTAGAGGCCAAACAACAGCTCCAACACCCACTGCTCCTACAGCATAAGAGGCTGTAAATAAAAATTCTCTACGTTCTACTTTTTTATCGGACATCTTTAAAATTTTGTTTATTGTTATCTAATATATGATTTCATATAAGAAAAGAGATATTTTTCTATAGAAACAATGACACACAAACATATTAATTTAAGACCAAAAATCGCATTATATGAGCCTGATATACCCCAAAATACAGCAGCAATAATAAGAACTTGCTCCTGTCTTGGGGCAGATTTGGAAATAATTGAGCCTTGCGGATTCTTATTTAGCGATAAAAGATTTAAAAGAGTGGTCATGGACTATATGGATGAAAGAAAAATTACTTTTTATAAAAATCACGAAGAATTTTTTAAGATTAAAGAGAAACAAAGGGTTATATTAATGACTACAAAAGCATCTAAAGTATATTCAACGTTTAAATTTAAAATAGATGATACAATTTTGTTTGGAAGAGAAAGTGCTGGGGTTCCTAAGAAAATTCATGATCTTGTTAATCAAAAATTAAAGATACCTATGATGAGTGATAAAAGATCATTGAATATTTCGTCCTCAGTTGCAATAATTCTTTCTGAAAATATAAAACAAAATAAATTTGTTAATTATGAATAAAGAAATAAAAAAACAACTTTGTAAAAATTGGTTTAAATTATTACAGGAAATAATTTGTAATGAAATTGAAAATTTAGAAAGCAATTCAACTAAATTTATTTCAAAAAATTGGTCAAAACATCTTTCTAAAGATGAAGGTGGTGGTGAATATAGAATTTTAAAAGATGGAAAAATATTTGATAAAGTTGGAGTAAATTTTTCAGAAGTCTATGGTAAATTTTCAAATGAAATGAAAAAAAATATACCTGGGGCAAAAAAAAATCCAAATTTTTGGGCCTCAGGAATATCAGTTGTCATGCATATGAAAAATCCAAATATTCCTGCTATGCATTTTAATACAAGATATATTTATACAACACATGGATGGTTTGGTGGTGGAATAGACTTAACTCCCTGTATTAAAGATGAAAAAGAAAAAAAATGGTTTTTTAATCAGTTAAAAAATACTTGTGACTCACATAATAAAAAATATTTTAAAAAATATAAGAATTGGTGTGATAGATATTTTTATCTGTCACATAGAAAAGAAGCTAGAGGAATTGGAGGAATTTTTTTTGATTATAAAAAAGATAATTGGGAAAAAGATTTTGCTTTTATAAGAGATGTTGGTCTAACTTTTAACGTAATTTTTAATTCTTTAATAAAAAATAAGAATAAAAAAAAATGGAATAAAAAAGAAAAAGAATTACAATACATAAAAAGAGGTAGATATGTAGAATTTAATCTTCTTTACGACAGGGGAACTAAATTTGGTCTTCAAACAGGAGGTAATGTTGAGGGAATTTTAATGTCATTACCTCCATTAGCAAAATGGAAATAGCATATGGATAAGGAACCAATAACAATAGAAGGTTTAGAAAAATTAAAAAAAGAAGTTAGTTTTTTAAAAGAAAAAAAACGTCCTGAAATAGTTGCGGCTATAGCTGAGGCAAGATCTCATGGAGATTTAAAAGAAAATGCTGAGTACCACGCAGCTAAAGAACAACAGTCTCATTGCGAGGGACGGATAGAACAGATTAATGATATAATTGCCAGAGCTAATGTAATTGATGTAACCAAAATTATAAATGATGGTAAAGTTATATTTGGATCGACTGTTTTTCTAGAAAACTTAGATACTGGAGAAAAAATTAATTATAAAATTGTCGGTAAAGATGAAGCAAACCTCAAGGATAAATTAATTTTTTTTCAATCACCTATTGGAAAAGGTCTTATAGGAAAAAATAAAAACGACTTAGTTGAAATTTCTACACCAGCAGGAACAAAAAATTTTGAAATTAAAGATGTAAAATATATCTAGCGTTTAAATAAAACTTTGATTTCGTTTTCTGAGATTTCAAAATTATTATCTAACCATATTTCCTCAATTTTCTTTAATTTAATTCCTAATTCTTTACCCTCTGAAATATTGTATTTTTCCATAAGATTATTTGCTTTAACAGGAAAAGATGGTGGTTTTTTATCTTGAAAAAATTTTATTAAATCCAACATTTTTTTATTATCTTTTTTTGATTTTAATTTTTGATAATTCAGTAAATCTAATAAGGACTCTTTTCCATTAAAATAAAAAATTTTCCAAAGATTTTTTTTTGTGAAAGTTGTTTTATTAATTGATGATGAAAAAAAGTTTTTTAAAAATAAAATTCTCTTTTCATTAGTTTTTGATAGTCTAAATTTATATAAGAAATATTCAGTATTATCTGAGGTGTCAATTATCAAAAGTGATATCAAAATTATAAAATCCAAATCTTCAAAATCTTTACTGTCTAAGTTATTCAAAATTTGAATATTCTTAAATTGTGGAAATACTAGACTTATTATTTCACAACAAAATTTATCCTTAGACAAATTGTTAACGCCATTAGATTTGCACAATTTTTTAAACTCATCCAATAAACGTTCTGCAGAAATTTTATGAATTCCTTCTAAATTTTTTTTTATAAACTTAATAATATTTGGGTCATGTTTATTTTTGCTATAATTTAAATAAAATCTTATATATCTGAGAATTCTTAAATAATCTTCTTTAATTCTTTTCTCTGGGTCTCCAATAAAATTTATTTTTCCATCTTTTAAATCCTTTTTTCCATTAAATGGATCAAATAAATTTCCTTCAATATCAGCATAAATAGAATTAATTGTAAAATCCCGTCTAGAAGCGTCTTGTTTCCATTCTTTAGAAAATTCAACTTTAGCATGCCTTCCATCTGTTTTAACATCTTTTCTTAAAGAAGTAATTTCGAATGATTTATTATTAATAAATGCTGTAATTGTTCCATGTTTAATGCCAGTTTCATAAAATCTAATATTATTTTTTTTAAATGATTTTATAACTTCATTAGGTGTTAAATTTACAGCAAGATCTATGTCGTCAACTAATTCTTTATTTATTATTTTTCTAACACAACCACCAACATATCTAATTTCACTTTCCTCTGAAAATCCTTCAATACTATTAAATATTTTTTCTACTAAAGTTTCTTTTCTAATATTTACAAAACTTAAATGTAGATGATTATAATTTTTTAATTGAGAAAAAAGTTTATTTAATATTTTTATCATATTTGGCTGGGGCGCTAGGATTCGAACCTAGGATGCAGGTACCAAAAACCCGTGCCTTACCGCTTGGCTACGCCCCAAAAT
>MDTB01131964.1_pt1 | contig 10030 bp, 9 predicted proteins | sample 811161 | NCBI WGS metagenome assembly MDTB01 (sample SAMN05326650, study PRJNA326480) | marine metagenome | isolation source: seawater | place: Mediterranean Sea | collected 2009
AAGTCTAAGATATTCAAAACAACACCTGCATCAATTGAATTTATCCAAGGAATTAGGTCTCCTATAAGACTTGGAAGCGAAGTTTTTAATGAAGGAAGTCTCAGCACAACTAAATTAGATCAGGTCATTGAAACCATTCGAGAATATGAGGAAGTATTTAAAGAAAATTCCATCAGTCATTATGAGATAGTCGCCACATCAGCTTTTAGGGATACCTCTAACTCTGAGGATGCTAGACGGTATATAGAAACAGCCATTAATCATCCCCTGAGGATAATTTCTGGATTAGAAGAAGCAAAATTAATTAGATTTCATCCTAAAAGTAATACAGGTAAAAATAAAATTTTTGTAGATTTAGGGGGCGGAAGCACTGAATTCTTTATTCGTAATGAAAAAGATACGATCATTAGATCTTTTCAACTTGGGGCTGTGCGAAATATGCTCAAGAGAGATGAAAAAGAGGAATGGCAACGCCTAGAAAGATGGCTGCAATCAATCAAATCAAAGAAAAAATTAATTGGTATTGGGGGTAACATTAGATCATTTCTTAATTCCCAAGAATCAAAAGAAATGTCCCTAAATGAATTTATTAAAAAATCTAAAAGGCTATCGAAGCTTGATACCAAGGAAAAAATAAAGAAATATAAATTTTCTCCAGATAGAGCTGATGTTATCGATCATGCATTGCACATTTTTAAATTTATTGCAGAGCAATTAGATGTTCAAACAATCACATCTACTAAGTGGGGCATTTCAGATTCTATTGCCATTAAATTATTTCATGAGTTATATTCTCAAAAAATCAATGTTTTTATTAACCAAAAATAATTTTTTAGAAAGAAATTAAAGAAGCCACAGGAATTGAGCCTTCCGCAATGTCAACTTCTAATGACTTGAATCAAAAAAATTTGATTCAAGTCTATGAATTTAACTTAACTTTAGTCGCTTGCTACTTTTACGCCTGCTCGAACTGATGGCGTTGTTGGTTGCGTTGGTTCAGCTCCAATATAATTTGCGCCACCATTTGGCCCAATATTTGTAGGTGCTGTGCTTGGTAATTCTGTAACATCACCTAAAGTAAGAGTGCCAACTGCAGCGGCATTCAAACCTAAGAAAACTACTCCTTCATTAGGAGCAGCTAAATAATAAGTTCCTGTCTGACCTGATCCAGTATATAACCTGCCAGTTGTAAGATTTTTAGGGAGTTTAAAAAGGTCTACCCAGGGCCAGACTCCATCACCATCATTAGAACCATTAATAAAACAATTATTAACAAAAGCTCCAGTTGTTTTATTTAAACATCTACCTGGAATACCCCATAAATCAGAACCTCCATTAAATTCTAGTTGAACTTCCTTCCCAGCAAATTCACCATATTTAGAAGTGTCATCTGGTGCTGTAAAATAAAGGATAGTAGGTTTCGAAAAAGGAATTACGTTATTAGATGAATCTAAGAGTCTTCTAGTTTGATTCCATGGTTTATGGCCACTCTCAAAGGCATAATAAGTTGTTACTGTGCCGTTCCAGATTGGCTCCATGCAATAATCAAACTCTCCACTGCAAGCTAGTGTTGAGGGAGAAGTTACAAGTTCTTGTGAATACACCCCGTAAGAGAGATCAGAACTATCAAGTTTAGTATAGAGACCAGAAGATACCGTGCCCATTGATGCATCTCCATCCCCGGCACCATAATTAGAGGTGCTCGTATTCAATGTGTAAGTTGTAAAATCTGAAAGACTTCCTCCCCAACCATTTGAAACTCCTCCATAAACACTATCCGGAGACTCATCATTACCTATTTTAGTTTTTGCGGCTTCAATCTTGGTATATGTTGGACAATCCCTAAGACAATATAGTGTTGTTGGATAATTTTCTGGAGTTAAAAAAGTCGATACTCGTTTTACAGCCAAAGATTCAGCTGGTGATGCAAGAGCATCCCTTTGCAGACAAATTTCACCAAAACCAGGAGCCCATCCACAGAGCCCCCAAATGTAATTACTATCCTCAGCTGCTAACATCTCAGCTACTGAAAAATTTATTGAAGATGCAAGAGGTGCAAAATCTCTATGAGTTGCTGTGAATACTTTATTAGTTGAATCATATGAAACCGCATATTCACCAGAAGTATCTAAATTTGTAACAGAGCTATTAGACTGAAGATAAGTATTAAATTTCACCCCATTAATAGAATCCAAAGACACATTTGACTGAGTAATTTCTCTAACTCTAGTTTGAATAATATCAAGAGTTACAGTATTTCCATTTCTAGCATTTGATGGATCTGCAACGGTAAATTCTTGGCCATCAGAAAGACCTTTAGATGTTGTTTCATCCATATGCACACCATTAGAATCTGCGTATGCATATTTTATTGTTCCACTATCATTAAATCTGATTGAAAAACCTCCATTTTCAAGATCATATTGCTCACCAGTGGTTGAATTATATAAACTATAACTAAAAACCTCTTTTTTCCCTTGGGCTTCATCTGTATGAAAGCATGCTTCGTCTGCACTTACATCAGAACCATTGATAGATTTAACTTGGCGACAAAAATTGTCAGTATTATATGCATATGCAGCAATATTCATATCATCATCATTGCTATATCGAATAGCTCCATTTCCAGCACTTGATGCAAAATTCTGGACAGATTTATAATCTACATATTGTCCAGTTTCTTGATTGAAATTTTTTTCAAACCACAAAACTTGTGATCCAGAAGCGCTCATTTGACCATAAAAAATATCTATGCCGCCTAAATCAGTAGAATAACCGGTGTAATTAAAATCAAACTCGCCATAAGGAGCAGAATCGCTAACTGGCGCTGTAACGCTTCCACTAGTATAAACTTTCGCAGTAACGCCTCCACCAACTTCAATTGGTACCCAGGCTTTAACAACCATGGGAGATGTAGAAGAATCTTGAGAAACAGTAGTTGTCACCTTTGTATAATTAACACCTGCAGCACTGGCTTTTGCTGAAGCTGCAGCTGCTTTTGATTCTGCTTGTTGGCCTGACTGAACTTGAGAACCTGATGAACAACTTGGTTCATCTACTAGTGCTAAATAAGTTACAGGATCAGGGCCCGCCATCTCATCAGGAGCTAATTGACTCATAAAGCATAATAAAAATGATGTCATGCTTAGTTGATCTTGCAGCTCATCATTCATAAAAAACTGTGGTTCTTGAGTATCATAGGCACTTCCACTAGGAACAGCGTAGGTAAAAACACTAAAGAAAAAACTAAAAATAAAAATATTAAGTCTCATATGTAAATTCATTATTCGTTCTCCTTTTTAAGCTCTGCTAAAGCAACATTATTGGGCAAAGCAATTCCATAATTATCAGCAGTACTATCAAGTATTGAAATTACCATTGAAATTGTTGAAGTATTAGCTCCGTCTGAAGCGCTAACAGATACATCATAAACATTATTTGAACCATAATCAGAAGGTGCTTCAAAGTCAGGTGATGCATTAAAGGTTAAGCCCCCTCTTGAAGAAATCGAAAACTTTGAGGCATCATTGCCACTTAATGAATAAGTGATTGATGCGCCCTCGGGATCAGTTACTCCAACATTTAAAATTGTTGTTGTATTCTCAACAAAAACTTGACTGGAGTTAATAGAAAATGATGGAGCTTCGTTAACATCTGCAACAATAACTTGAAAGTTAGTATTTGTTGTAATGTTTCCGTCTGAAATAGCCAAAGTAAAATAATGCGTGTTATCGAAACCATCATCAGTAGGGTTTTCAAAATCAGGGGCAGATAAAAAACTTACTACTCCAGTCTGAGAATCTATAGAAAAAATATCATAATTGGCTGGATTACCAAATGCATAAGTATGGGTATAATCAGAATCATCATCAGTCACAACGAAGCCTCCAACTCTTGTTGTACCCTCCGCAATTCTAAAAATATTGCCCTGAATAACTGGTGCTTCATTAACATCAACTATGTATAGGTGGTAATCCGCTTGACTTGTTAAAACTCCATCTGAAACAGCAACACTAAACACAATTGTATTATTTTGGAGGTTATCTGCTGGGGATTCATAATCTGGAGCTATTAAAAAAGAAACTTCACCAGTTGTGCTATTTATTGATAAAAGGGCTTCATCTTTTGATCCAGATGAATCTACTAGAGAATATGTCAAAGTCGCGCCCTCTGGATCAACTGCAGCAATTGTTCCAATAGTCAATGCGCCTTCATTAAGATCAGAAAGATATTTAGTGGTAATGACCGGGGCATCATTTCCATCTAAGATAGAAAATGATATATCAGAGGAAGTACTTAGTGCTCCATCTGAAACTACTACAGTAAACTCAACTGTATTATCTGAATTATAATCATTAGGTGACTCATAATCAGGAGCACTTATGAAGCTTATAGCCCCCGTCGAGCTATCAATGGTTAGCAAGTCCTCATCCTTAGCTCCTTGTGAGTCGGCTAGAGAAAAAGTGATTGAAGAGTTTGCATCTTCATCTAAAGCCTCAATAGTCCCAATAGTTATATTATTTTCTTCTATATTTGAAATTGATGAGCTTAAAATAACAGGAGCTTCTGCAACATCGGTCAATTGAACAGTTATGCTTTGAGTCGCTGAAGTGTTGCCAGAAGATGCTTGAATATTAACTTCATAGACGCCGTCTTTATTTGCATCAGTTGGTGCTTCATAGTTACCTGAGCCCAAAAATGACAAAGTATTTCCACTTAAACTAAATGAGCTTGTATCTGAGCCACCACCAATAGAATAGGTAATTGCAGTATTTTTATTACTTGATGCAGAAATCTCCCATGAACCAGATGAATTCTCATCTAATTTAAAGACTCCTGAAGATGCAAATGTTAAAACTAACGGTGAAGAAGATGATCCACCGCCTCCACAACTAACTAAAAATAAAAAAACCGTTAAATATGATAATTTTCTTTTAATATTTCTCATATTTTAACCCTCCATTAAAATAAAATTTAGTTCTTAAGATAAACTTAAATTAAGTTCTTAAGATAAACATAAAAAAAACATATACCTATTAGTAAACTAAATAAATTTGATGAATGCAATAAAAAATATAAATATTTACACAAGGTAAATATTTGAAGATAAAAAAACTACATTTATCTAATCAATTGGTAATCTTGTTTCATATTCAACCTTTAGCTCATATATATTTAAAGCTGGCCTGACGGAAACAGATTTAAGTGTAATTCCAGGATGATTAGAAATTTTTGTTAAAAAACTAGAAGAATTTTCTATTGAATCATCAGAATAATAAAAAAGGCTGCTATTGTTTTCTGTAATCAACCTAAAATTATCTAACTTATACAAATCTGATTCTGTAATTAAAAATTCTTTAATTTTTGGACTCTGATTAATAGATTTTTGAATTTCTATATATTTTTGATAATTGATTGCTTGATTGTAAACGTATTGAAAATTATTTTTAGAAATTAAAAGATTGGATTGCTTCGTATTAATTAGACTCCATACAGTCATTAAATAAAAAAATGATAAAGCTAAGGGAAAGATGAAAAATATAATCTTTAATAAATTGCGTTCTCTTTGCTGTAAAGAACTCCAATAAATTTTTATTTTATCAAGCATCATATTTAATTATTAAAGAACCAAAAAACATATTATTGTTTTTTATTAAATTCGCATCGTTAATAATGACTCTCTCTTGGTTCAACAAGCTTTGAATTAAATCTAATTTATATTGTGGGAGATTTTCAACTTTTACAATTAATTGATTATTTAAAATGTCAATGAAAATATCTTTAACTGAATCGTCTTTTAATTGATCAATATATTTCATTACATCTAGCTCCTGATTAAGCAATGAAACCTGTTTTGGGATATCTCTTGTCAAATCATCAATTTGAGCTTTAGGATTAACTAATCTATTAAAGCCAGGGTTGAGTTGCCGAAAAATAGAAATGGTATCTTCATTATATTTTTTAATTGAAGAATCTAAAGAAATATTGATAGCTAATGGAAGAATCAATAACAATCCTATTGATATTGCTGAAAAATAAATTTCATATGGATTTAACTTTAATTTTGATCTTATAAAAGAATATGAAAATCTTCTTTTAAAAAAGTTAATATCTTTAAAAAAGCTCAGGTTTTCTAAAAAATTTTTATGAAAAATTCTTAAGGGCTTAACTGTTGATTTTGGAAATTTATATTCCGCAAACTTAATTTCGTTATTTGAGCTAAAAACCTGTAACGAGTTTATTTCTATACCATCAGATTTTAGCAGTTCTGCATAATCAGATAATAAAAAATTCGATCCGCTAAAACCTAAAAAACTTTTAAAAGAAAAATTAAAGTTAGATTCATCAAAATATAAAGTATTACTATTATCAGCCCAAAATAAAAAATGCTCCGGATAGATATAAATTTCAGCATCTATTTTATTAAAAAATAATTTTATATCATCAAAAATATTTTTATCAATCCAAGCTGCAAGATTTAATTTTTCAATGTAAAAAAACTCTAAATTTGAGATATCACTAATTAATGAATCTTCGATATCACTAAAGATATTTGCTTTGAGAATATCTTCTTTTAAACCAAGATCATTTTTAAATTCTTTAAATCCAAATAAACCTGAGGGCATCATGATAAAAAGATTGCTTCCAGATAATATTTTTAATTCTTCATCACGAAGATTTAAACTTTTTAATTCCTTTTGCTCTCCATTCTCATAAATAAAACATCTCAGAGATGAGAGGTTTAAGTTATCAAAATGAATAAAATAATTAACCATAAATCAAAAAATAAAATTTCTATTTAAAACTTTTGCTGAATTTGAAATATCTAATACAACTAGGCTTTCTAGTTCATTGGTAAAAATTTTATTATATATCTTACTTTTTATAAAAAAAGTGTTTGAATTTAAGCTCAATAACTGAGATTGAGAAGAATCTATTTGATTAAAATTAATAATAAATTCATTAGTTGAGTCATACCCATTTTTGGGTATTTCCAGTATCTGGCTTTCAATTAACTGAAGATTATCAATATTAAAAAAAGATGCGATTAGCTTTGTATGCTCAGGGTTTAAGGTATTAATATTAATAATTTGATTCGAGCTACCCGGCAAAACACATAAATTTTTTGTTATATCTTCAAAACTTAATTGATCCATAATCGGGAAATTCTTGATCTCCGAAACACTCACCAATAATCTTTTTGGAGTAAATTGATTTATGTCTGATAATGGGCCGATGTAAAAATAATTTTCTACACCAAAATTTAATGGCTGATTATTAGAATCAACCCAATCTATTAATTGATCCACAAAGGATTCAATCACTAATTCATCGAGATCTTCAAGCCTCAATAATCTTTCTAACCATTTACGATTATTTTCTATAATTTCAAACTCATCTCCATTTTTTTTAAAAATATTGTTTAAATTAAAACAATTAGATGCATCAGAAACATCAACTTGAACCGTTTCAAAATCATTTGAAAAAAAATAACTCTGTTTTAAGATTGGGTCTTCTTTGGTTAACTTATTTTTTGAGATAATAATTTGTTTCTTTATTGAATTAATTGCTTGTGTCTCAGAGCTTAATAACAGGTGCAAAGTATAATTTTTAAAATCCAGGTACGCATCTCTTTGAATTGAAATAAAAAAACTCTTACTAATCTGAATAGTTATCATTGACATTATCATGACAATAAAAAGAGTTGAAATTAATACTACTCCCTGCTTAATCATAAACTGTATTTATCTTAGGATTAATTATCCATGTAAAAGATTCATTCTTATTATTTATAATAGAGATCTTAATTAAGTTAGGAATTTGTCTTTGCGTAATTAGTCCTTGAGGCCATACATAAAACCATTGGGTTTTATCAGCAAACTCTAACTGAAAATTATCTACATCTTCAAACATTATAGTTTCCATATATTCCAGCGGATTTGCTGGTGAGGCAGCATAATATTGTCTTCTTAGTAATGATTGATTTTCTAAAATATATTGAACCCTTACCAAGTCTTTGGACGATATATCTTGAGTAATTGCCTTTGTTATAAATGAAAAGCTATCAGTATTGGCGCCACCAATAAATGTTGCCATTTCGCTATCACCTCTAAAATTTCTTAATGGAACATTTACAGCATTAATTAAATCTTCATTTAAAGTGCTGGTAAGTAGATTAAATTCATAAATGTCTTGAGATTTTCCTGATACTAAATCCCTTGATTGAATTGAAGATTTTAAAAAATTAGAGGTGATGACTGCTATGAGGCTCAAAATGACAATAGATATTAATACTTCAATTAGAGTAAAGCCTTTTTTGTGATCCTTATTTTTTTTCAATAAAAACTCTCAATTCATAAAGTGATGCTTGCTGATTTTTGCCAACTAAAATTATAATTTCGTTCATCTGATTATAGCTTTGATTGATTCTTTCTGACCAAAAAAAAGTTTTTCCACCAAAATCTATTTTGCCATCTCTTTCATTGGTTCCAATCATTGGTTCTAGTGTCTGGACCAATGCCAATCTATTGTTTGCAATTTGTCTTGCATAAGCTCTATCTTCTAAGTCAAAAGTAGACAATGTGGTGGATGAAATAAATTGAAAGATAGAAGTAACAGTTAAGCCAAGGATTAACAAAGCTACCCCAACCTCCAGAAGACTAAAGCCCTTTTGGAGAAACATAATTATTTTTAGAGTCTTTTACTTTACCAAAGACATCTATGGTGATCACTCTTCCTGTGTCAGTTTCATTAAAATGAATTTCACCGCCAGAAGATTGACCAGATGGATAAAAAATTAAAAAAGGTAATTTAGTTTCATCTGAAAATAAGAGTGTTTGACCGCGCGCATCTTTAAAAAGAATTTTATTGCTCATACTTGGATAGTATGAAGAATCAAAATCCTGCGAATGCCACTCATTTTTTTTTAGAGTATAAATAGTTTGAGTATTCTCTCCAATAAACCATGCAAGAGTCTTTTTAGTTAAGGCGCTTTCTTCAGATAGAAAGTTAAGGAATTCTTTATAGGGCTCCACTTGATCAGATTTGTACCTATCAATAAATGATATATTGGTAACAATAACAGTTGAAATTAGGCCCATTAAAATTAAAACAACCAAAAGCTCTAAAAGAGTAAAGCCTTGAGAAAAATTTAGTTTTCTGAAATCCAATTACCTATATCAGCATCGTCTCCAAAGCCGCCCTCCATACCATCCGCACCAAGACTGTAAATATCATATTTTTTAGACTTTTGACCCGGTTGGATATATAAATATTCTCGACCCCATGGATCTAAAGGAGTTGAATTAATATAGCCATTCTCAGGATATAAGTAAGGACGTTTAAGCTCATTGTGGGGGGTTATTAATGCTTGAAGCCCTTGATCTGTTGAGGGGTATGTTAGCTCATTAAATTTATACAACTCAAGGGCTTTCTCAATTTGAGAGAGGTCTGCGCGCATCTTTTCAAGGTTAGCTCTTTGCAAAAAGGGTGAGACATTAACAGCAACGATAGTGGCCAAAATACCTAATATGACTATCACGGCCATAAGCTCAATTAATGTAAAACCAGGTCTATTCTTTTTCATATTTATCCTAAAGCCATGCTATTCATCTGCATGATGGGCAATAAAATTGCTAAAACAATTAACAAAATAACACCGCCTCCAAAAATTATAACCAAAGGTTCAAGCAAAGATAAAACAGTCGATCTTTTGCTTTCTATTTCACCTTTCATATATTGTGCAACTTTTTCAAACATGAATGTCAAATTTCCTGACTTATAGCCACTTGAAAGAAGTTGTAAAAATAAGGAAGGGAAAATACTTGCCTCTCTGAGCGATTGAATGAAGTCTTTGCCCTCCACCAACTCAATCCTAGCATCCTCAACAGATTTAGCTATATATTTGTTGCCTATGACAACACTAGCTTGATGCATAGAAACATCCAAGTTTAAACCTGACTTCATCATCAGATGCATCACTCTTGAAAAACGCTCAACCTCTGCATTTAATATAAATGTGCCAATAAGA
>MDTB01239432.1_pt1 | contig 10030 bp, 8 predicted proteins | sample 811161 | NCBI WGS metagenome assembly MDTB01 (sample SAMN05326650, study PRJNA326480) | marine metagenome | isolation source: seawater | place: Mediterranean Sea | collected 2009
GGAAGTGGAAAAATAAAAAGAAAGCATGCTTTTAAGAGCCATATCTTAACCAAAAAATCAAAAAAACGTAAATTAAAATTAACCCATTCTGGTCTAGTACACGAAAGTGATACAAAGAGTATTAAGGAACAGCTAAGACTAGTATAATCAAACCTATTCAGGTCAACTTTTATTTATAAACCCGAAGTAAGGCTTTAAAGTGTAGAGATACCGCCTCCTTCAAAAAAAAAGAGAAATGCCAAGATCATTAAATTCAGTTGCTTCAAGAGCAAGAAGAAAAAAAATTTTAAAGCAAGCCAAAGGATATTTTGGACGTCGTAAAAATGTTTGGACCATTGCAAAAAATGCGGTTGATAAAGCTATGCTTTACTCCTATCGTGACAGAAAGGTGAAAAAAAGAAATTTTAGAGCCCTCTGGATAACACGTATTAATGCAGGCGCAAGACTTAATGGACTGTCTTATAGCCAATTTATGGGTAAAGTTAAATCAAATAACATTGATTTAAACCGAAAAGTACTTGCAGACCTCGCTATGAATCATCCTTCTGCTTTCAAAGAAATTGTTGAAAGAATAAAATAATAAAATATTTTCGAGTAGTTTTTATCCATTTGAATTGTACAAGATTTATCATAATCCTCGGTGTAGAAAGTCTAGAGAAGCATTATTGCTTCTTGAGGACTTGGGGCTTAAGGTTTTGGTTGTTAATTATTTAACAGAACCTCTTTCTAAATCAAAACTTCAAGAAATTCTAGTCAAAATAAAACTTAAACCCAGCCAACTTATTCGTAAAAACGAAGCTGACTGGAAAGCCCTTAATAACAGGAAAGAATTAAATGAAAACCAAATACTTGATATCCTTATTAAATATCCCAAAACAATTGAACGCCCAATTGTTACATCAGAAGATTCAGGAGTTCTTGCAAGACCTCTAGAAAATCTTATTACTTTTTTAGGAATTAATTAAACCTAGTCACTTTTTATTAGTCAAAAGGCTTTTAATAAATTATGAAGAGACTAATTGTTGTCTTATTTTTATTTGGTTTATCCATCTCTGGTTTTTCTCAGCAACCAGGAGGTAAGAAAGTTAAAAAAATTAAAATTGAAGGAGTTGTTATCGATAAAGAAACTCAAGATCCTTTAGAGTATACGACAATTTCACTTTTAAACAATAGCTCTCCAGATCTTATTCAAGGAGGCATAACCGATAAAAATGGAAAATTTATTATAGAAGTCTTTCCTGGTAAATACAACATTACACTAGAATATATTGGCTTTGATAAGATAATTTTGAAAGACAAAGTGATTAGTATAGATGAGGATTTTGGGATATTTGAGTTAGAAATTGTTACCGAATCACTCAATGAAGTAGAACTTGTTGGTGAACGAACTGAAGTGGAAATCCGTTTGGACAAAAGAATTTATAATGTTGGCAAAGATATCACTGTACGAGGAGGTTCGGTTGCAGATGTATTAGACAACGTTCCCTCTGTCTCCGTAGATGTAGAAGGTAATGTCGCTCTTAGAGGAAATCAGAATGTTCGCATTTTGATAAACGGGAAACCCTCAGGCTTGGTTGGTCTTTCAGGACCACAAGGTTTACGATCCCTACCGGCTGAGTCCATCGAAAAGGTAGAGGTGATTACTTCTCCCTCAGCTCGATACGAGGCTTCGGGTACAGCAGGTATATTAAATGTGATATTGAAAAAAGAGGAACTTGAAGGTTTTAATGGTTCCTTTATCCTAAATGGAGGAGCTCCAACAACTTATGGGGGAAATGCAACCCTTAACTGGAGAACCAAAAAACTAAATATTTTCAGCACGACATCTTTGAGAGATTCTGAATCTAGAGGAGGTGGATATTTTGAAAGTGAAAACTTCAATCCTGTTCGTTTTGTAAATGAGGATAGAGACTATCAGAGAAATCGAAAGAGTATCTTTTTTAATCTTGGAGCTGAATATTATTTTAATGATGACACCTCACTAACTATTAGCGGTTTTGTCAGAACAAGTGATAACGAGAGTAATAATAACACCAAAATAGATAATCTCAATACAGAGGGAGTCGTAGTAGATCAATTTGGTCGCTATCAATTTGAAGAAGAAATTGATAATTCCCAACAGTTCACTACGAATTTTACCAAAAAATTTGACGATAAAGGTCATGAATTGGTCATTGAGTTTCAAACCGAATCCAGTGAGGAGGATGAAAGCGATCTGGCAGAAAACACCAGTACCTTTAATCAAGAATCCGACACTTTTGAAGATCAAAGCAGAACCTTATTACAGATGGATTACGTCTGGCCTGTAAATGAAAATACACAATTTGAAATTGGATATCGAGGAGACTTCAGCTTACAAGAAACCGATTACAATGTTTTTGATTTATTAAATAGCGGAAGAACTCCAAATACAGAATTAACCAATTTCTTAGGCTTTACACAAAATATAAATGCTGCCTATACTCAATTTGGTCAAAAAATAAATAAGTTCTCTTATTTAATGGGACTTCGAATGGAAAAGACCCATATAGAAATTAGCCAAAAAACGGCCAATATCTACAAAGAAAAAGACTATACCGATTGGTTTCCTACCCTTAACTTCTCTTTTAAATTTACTGAAAAAGAAAACATCACCTTGGGCTACAGTCGGCGTATACGACGTCCAAGATCGTGGTCGCTTAATCCATTTAGATCACTTACCAGTTTAACCTTCTTTAGACAGGGAAATCCCGATTTGGAACCCTCCTATTCCAACCTCTTTGATTTAGGTTATCTCAAACGATGGGATAAGTTTACTTTTAACATTTCGGTCTATTATCAAAAGGCAACTCAAGTTATAGAACGTATCACAGAAACTACAGGGGAATTGGTAGTATTAAGTGTAGACCCTTTAGTAGAATTACCTGAATTTAGATCTACTACAGTCAACCTCTCAGAAAATATTAGAACAGGCACTGAGTTTACACTTACCTATTCGCCCAAGCGTCGAGTTCGCCTTAGCAGTAACTTTAATATTTTTAATTCAGAAACCATCGGTTCCTATAAGGGGGTTTCTTTAGACAGAGAAATTGTAAGTTGGTTTGCGCGATTTAACAGTAGTTTTCCTCTTGCTTTTGGAATCAATACCCAACTCAATGGATTTTATTTTGGTCCAAGAGCAAACGCTCAAACAGAATCCAAAGGAGTGGTTCGCTTTTCTGGAGCTTTAAACAAGCCCATGTTTAACGACAAGGCTACACTTTCATTTAGAGTAAGCGATATCTTTAATTCTTCTAGAAAAAAAAGTACTACTGAAACAGCTAAGTTTAGAAACTACACTGAATTCCAGTGGAGACAACCCAGCTATATCTTTACGTTTACTTATCGTATAAACGAACGTAAGATGGGGAAAAGAAGAATCAATCGCAGAGGCAGTTTAAATGGCGGAGGAGAAGAACTTGACTTTTAGATACCAAAAATGAGCTTAAAAGCCCCTTTTTTATATTGTTTATTTATCCTCTACTGTTCCTTTATTTCTTCCGTATTTGAGGTACTCTCTTAAAGCGCCTATTAACCAATAGGGAATGACGAAGGTCAATAAGAAAATCATCAACCAAAAACCAATTGTTAGTATGGTTAAAAAAGAAATAAATCCGAGGTATTGATCAAATTCAAACATATATATTTTTGTACTTCAAAAGTAATCATTTTTTTTAGTTTTTTAAATCGAATTTGATTATCCATAGCTTTTTTTTAAAAAAAAGTTCAGCCTGTAAATCGGGTTTCTTTCAAACCTAGTATTTTTGTGTAAAATCCAAGATTATGGAATACCGAATTGAAAAAGACACATTAGGAGAAGTTCAAGTTCCCAAAGACGTTTATTGGGGTGCACAAACAGAGCGTTCTCGATCAAACTTTAAAATTGGTGCTTCGGCTTCTATGCCTTTAGAAATCGTTTACGGTTTTGCCTACCTTAAAAAAGCTGCAGCCTATACCAATCACAAGCTCGGTGTTTTGGATCAATCGAAAAGAGACCTGATCGCTCAAGTGTGTGATGAAATTTTAACTGGCAAACACGACGACCAATTTCCATTGGTCATTTGGCAAACCGGTTCTGGAACCCAGAGCAATATGAATGTCAATGAGGTTATTGCTAACCGCGCCCATGTGCTTGCAGGGAACACTTTAGGCGAAGGTGATAAAACACTTGCACCTAATGACGATGTCAATAAATCTCAATCTTCTAACGATACTTTTCCAACGGGTATGCATATAGCTGCTTATAAAATGGTAGTTGAAACAACCATCCCCGGAGTTCAAAAGTTAAGAGCCGCCTTGGATCAAAAAGCAAAAGCTTTTAAAAATGTGGTCAAAATAGGACGTACTCATTTGATGGATGCTACTCCCCTAACCTTAGGGCAAGAATTTTCAGGTTATGTGTCTCAATTGGATCACGGATTAAAAGCCTTACACAACACCTTAGACCACTTGTCTGAATTGGCATTAGGTGGAACAGCCGTTGGAACAGGGATCAATACCCCCGATGGCTATGCCGATGAAGTCGCAAACTTCATCGCCGAATTTACAGCACTTCCATTTAGAAGTGCAGACAACAAATTTGAAGCTCTGGCTGCACACGATGCTATAGTAGAAACTCATGGTGCATTAAAACAACTTGCCGTATCACTCAATAAAATTGGGAACGATATTCGATTGATGGCCTCCGGTCCACGATCTGGAATTGGTGAATTGATCATCCCAGCGAACGAACCTGGAAGTTCTATCATGCCCGGTAAAGTCAACCCAACCCAATGTGAAGCATTGACTATGGTCTGTGCTCAGGTAATGGGAAATGATGTTGCAATCACAATGGCCGGTACTCAGGGACATTACGAGTTAAATGTATTCAAACCCTTAATGGCTGCTAACATACTTCAGTCAGCTCGCTTACTCGGTGATGCCTGTGTAAGTTTTACTGACAATTGTGTGGTGGGAATAGCGCCCAACCACGACAGAATCAACGAATTGGTTCAAAATTCTTTAATGCTGGTCACTGCCTTAAATACTAAAATTGGCTATTACAAAGCCGCTGAAATTGCAAATAAAGCCCATGAAGAAGGCATTACCCTAAAAGAAGCAAGTTTGGCTCTGGGCTATCTGACCGCTGATGAATTTGATTCTTGGGTACGCCCAGAAGACATGACTGGTAATGACTGATTCGCTCGAGTTCAGACCCTACCAAAGCAGTGATGCCACCGACTTTAAAACGCTAAACGTCGAATGGCTTGAAACCTATTTTGAGGTAGAACCCTATGATGAATTGGTCTTAAGCGACCCCAAAAATGAAATTATTGACCAAGGAGGAAGTATTTTTATGGTCTTATTGGAAGGGAAATCCATCGGCACTTTTGCCTTTATTAAAAAAGGAGAAGGACTTTATGAATTCAGTAAAATGGCCGTTACTCCTAAAGAACGCGGTAAAGGCTACGGGAATTTGATGATGCAGTTTGCCATTCACTATGCAGAACAACACCATTGGAGGTCCTTAATCTTGTATTCTAGCACCATTTTAGAGAATTCCATCTACCTCTACAGCAAATACGGCTTTAAAGAAGTTCCTATCGATCCAGGAATAAAATATGCAAGGGGGAATATTAAAATGGAATTGATCTTAAGTGCTTAATCTCGAGTAAGCTTTCTGTATTGAATCCGTTTCGGCATCAGATCCTGTCCTAGGCGTTTCTTTTTGTTTTCTTCGTAATCAGAAAAAGATCCTTCAAAGAAATAGACCGAAGAATTCCCTTCAAAGGCGAGTATATGTGTACAAATACGATCTAAAAACCAACGGTCGTGTGAAATCACCACAGCACAACCGGCAAAGTTTTCCAAACCTTCTTCCAATGCCCTAAGGGTATTGACGTCTAAATCATTTGTAGGCTCATCAAGGAGCAGCACATTACCCTCTTCCTTAAGTGTCATGGCCAAATGCAAACGGTTGCGTTCTCCTCCGGAAAGAGTGGCTACTTTTTTATTTTGTTCACTTCCGCTTAAATTAAATCGGCTTAAAAACGCTCGGGAGTTGACTTGTCTTCCACCTAACATGATCAGCTCTTGCTCATCACTAAAGTTTTGCCATATGGTCTTCTCAGGATCTATATTGGAGTGGGATTGATCCACATAGGCGAGTTTTACAGTATCACCTACGGTAAATGTACCCCCATCAGCTTGTTCTTCACCCATGATCATCCTAAAGACTGTTGACTTCCCTGCTCCGTTAGGACCAATGACTCCAACAATCCCCGCTTGAGGAAGCACAAAATTTAAATCGTCATACAAGAGTTTATCTCCAAATGCTTTAGAAACATTTTTAGCTTCAATCACATTGGTTCCCAATCTGGGTCCGTTTGGAATAAAAATCTCCAGCTTTTCATCGACCATTTTTTGGTCTTGACTCATCAATTTATCGTAATTCGATAAACGTGCTTTTTGTTTACTCTGGCGTCCTTTAGGAGCCATTCGAACCCATTCCAATTCGCGTTCCAGCGTTTTCTGACGTTTAGACGCTTGCTTTTGTTCTTGTGTCAAGCGCTTAGACTTTTGATCAAGCCAAGAAGAATAATTGCCTTTCCACGGAATACCTTCTCCTCTATCCAATTCTAAAATCCAACCTGCTACATTGTCTAAGAAATACCGATCGTGAGTAACCGCAATTACCGTTCCTTGATATTGCGCCAAATGATGCTCTAACCAGTGAACAGACTCCGCATCTAAGTGGTTGGTGGGCTCGTCTAAAAGCAGTACATCAGGTTTTTGAAGCAACAGTCGACACAAGGCCACACGTCTGCGTTCACCTCCTGATAATACGCCTATTTTTTGATCAGCTGCTGGGGTGCGCAAGGCATCCATCGCAATTTCCAGTTGGGTATCCAATTCCCAAGCATTAGCTGCGTCGATTTGATCTTGCAGTTGTGCTTGACGATCCATGAGTTCCTGCATTTTATCAGCATTTTCATAAACCTCTGGAAGGGCAAACTGATCATTAATACTGTTGTACTCATCTAGTATGGCAACAGTGGCAGCAGCACCTTCTTTAACCACATCTAAAACGGTTTTGTCATCGTCTAACTGCGGTTCTTGTTCCAGATAAGCCACACTGTAATCTTTTGAAAAAACCACATCGCCTTGGAAATTGGTATCGAGACCTGCGATGATCTTGAGCAAAGTGGATTTTCCAGAACCGTTGAGACCTAAAATCCCAATTTTGGCTCCATAAAAAAAGCTCAAATAAATATTTTTTAAAACCGGCTGATTCGCACTGGGATAGGTCTTAGTTACCCCATTCATTGAGAAGATTACTTTTTTGTCGTCTGCCATTTAAACTCTGCCTTTAAGTGCATTAAATGCCCAAGCTACGGCGTAGAAGCCTACACCTGCTATGGAAAAACCTATAGCGTACTCTGGATACTTAAGCAGCCCTATCAGTATCAAGGCCGTTCCTAAAAGGGCCATAATCAGGGCGGAATATCCAAAGATTTTATTTTTATTTAAACTCATGGTTGAGATTAGAAAAACAAATATCGAACTTTTATTTAAAATCCTCCCTATAGAAATTAGTACTTTCGTATTTCAGAACCCATTCGAATGAAACTAGAAGAAGAAAAAAACAAAGATGCTATTAAAATGGCTTGGGCTACACTGGAGGCCAAGGTTCGAAAAAACAAGCTTGGAGGTGGAAAAGATCGCCTAAAAAAACTCGAAGAAAAAGGAAAACTAAGTGCTAGAAAGCGAATCAACCTTTTGGTTGACAATCCTGATGAAGTTTTAGAAATAGGTGTCCTTGCCGCAGAAAACATGTACAGTGAATACGGCGGCTGTCCTTCTGCGGGGGTGGTAGTCGTAATTGGAAAAGTTGCGGGTAAATCTTGCGTTATTGTCGCTAACGATGCCACCGTCAAAGCTGGGGCATGGTTTCCAATGACTGCCAAAAAGAATTTAAGAGCACAAGAAATCGCCATGCAAAACCGCATCCCCATCATCTACCTAGTGGATAGTGCAGGCATCTTCCTACCCTTACAAGATCAAATTTTTGCTGATAAAGAAGATTTTGGTCGAATTTTCAGAAACAATGCCCGTATGAGCAGTATGGGAATTCTACAAATCGCTGCTATTATGGGAAGCTGTGTAGCGGGAGGAGCTTACCTACCCATAATGTCTGACGAGTCCATCATAGTTGAAAAAACGGGAAGTATATTTTTGGCGGGAAGCTATTTGGTCAAAGCTGCCATAGGTGAAGATATCGATAATGAAACCCTTGGAGGTGCAGATACCCATAGTGGCATCAGCGGAGTTACCGATTACAAAGTCAAAGACGATGAAGCAGCGCTTAATAAAATCAGAAGTTTGGTTGATAAGATTGGATATAGACCCAAAGCTGGGTTTAAACGATCTGAACCTCAATTGCCCTCAGCTCCCCTTGATGAAATTTACGGCTGCCTCCCCAAAGTGCGTAATCAACCGTATGACACTTACAAGCTTTTAGAACATTTGGTTGATGCCAACTCCATGGATGAGTATAAAAAAGAATACGGACAAACCCTGATTACCTCCTATGCTAAAATAGACGGTTGGTCCGTTGGAATAGTTGCAAATCAACGAAAAATAGTCAAAAGTAAAACTGGAGAAATGCAATTTGGCGGAGTTATTTACGGCGATGCTGCAGACAAAGCAACCCGCTTTATAGCCAATTGTAACCAGCGTAATATTCCCCTCCTATTCCTTCAAGACGTCACTGGATTTATGGTGGGTAGCAAGGCAGAGCATGGAGGTATCATAAAAGACGGTGCCAAAATGGTCAATGCAGTTGCCAATTCGGTTGTTCCTAAGTTTACAGTAGTTGTGGGTAATTCTTTTGGAGCTGGGAATTATGCCATGTGTGGGCGCTCATTCGATCCACGATTTATGGTCGCTTGGCCAACAGCAAAAATCGCAGTTATGGGTGGGGTACAGGCCTCAAATGTGCTATTACAAATCGAAAAAGCCACCTCTAAAAAAGGAGATAAAAAAGTACAAGCACAAAAAGAAGAGGATTTGAAAAAAGAAATTCAATCCCGTTATGAAGAAAAGACGGAAATCTTATATGCTGCCTCCCAACTCTGGGTTGACGCCGTAATTGATCCCGTAGAAACAAGAAAGTGGATAAGTACAGGAATTGAAGCTGCTGACGAGTCGCCTGCAGAGGAAAAATTCAATATGGGAGTCTTACAGGTCTAAAACTTCGAGTGGCTCAATGGCCAATGTTTGTTTTCTTTTGATTTTTCCGCTGTCTGTTTCAACAAAGTCAGGGAATACCAAGATCGTTTTTGGGAATTCATAAGACTCCAATCGATCAAATGATTTGATTTTGTCAATAATAGATTGAACATTTAAGGTTTTAGAATACCGCAAGGCTAAAACTACTTTTTCTCCCAGTTCTTTATCATTAATTCCTCCAATAAAAAAGTGAGTTGACAATAACTCAGATAGTTTTCGCTCAATTTGCTGTGGATGCAACTTAACCCCGCCTGAATTGATGACTTCATCTACTCTTCCAATAAGACGGAAGCATTCTTTATCTAAAATTTCTATAGCATCATTGGTCACAAACTGATCAACTTGAAGGAGTTCTGAACTGGCAATCAGACAACCCCTATCATCTTGAGAGATTGCTACATGTGGTAAACATCGAAATTCGGAAGTGGGATCCTTCATTGTCCGAACCGCAATATGTGAGAGTGTTTCCGTCATACCATAGGTTTCAAATGCATTGACCTTCGTTTTTAATAAGGCTTGCTGTAAAGACTTTGAGACAAATGCCCCACCCACGATCAAGGTTTTGATCTGATTCATTTTATCCAAAGAATGAAAGACTTGCATGGGAGTCATCGCAACAAAATCATAGGATTTGTCGTTTTTGTGAAAGGGCCTTCTAGAAGGGGAAATCAAATCCAATGAAAGACCGAGAATTAAGGCCCGTATAAGCATCATTTTACCTGCAATAAAATTTGAGGGTAAA
>MDTB01020941.1_pt1 | contig 10029 bp, 7 predicted proteins | sample 811161 | NCBI WGS metagenome assembly MDTB01 (sample SAMN05326650, study PRJNA326480) | marine metagenome | isolation source: seawater | place: Mediterranean Sea | collected 2009
CTGACAAATTATTTAAGCGCATTAAACTTTCCAAATACATCAGATAAACTTTATCAAGATTTTTGGCCTGCTTCCGTTCATATAATTGGTAAAGATATTTTAAGATTTCACGCAATATATTGGCCAGCATTTCTTATGGCCGCTAATATTTCTTTGCCAAAAAAAATTTATGGTCACGGTTGGATACTTTCCGATGAAAAAAAAATGTCTAAATCACTTGGAAATATTCTTGATCCTTTAGAAATAATTGAAAAATATGGTATAGATCAATTAAGATATTATTTAATTAAAGAAGTTTCTCTTGGAAACGATGGTAATATATCTTTAGAAAATTTAAAGAACTGTATTAACAACGATTTAGCAAATAATTATGGAAATTTATGTCAAAGGGTTTTTTCCTTTATTGAAAAAAATTGTTCAAACAAAATACCACAACCGGGCAAGGTTAATAAGACAGATAACTTGCTCACAGATAATTTGATCAATGAATTGGATATTTTAATTGAATATATGAACAAACAAGATTTAAACGCTTATATAAAAAAAGTCATTAGTTATTCATTTGAAGCAAACAAGTATTTTAATGACTCTCGACCTTGGTCTCTCAAAGATAATGATCTTGACAGAATGAACACAATTTTATTCACAATTGTTAAGCAAATAAAAAACATAAGTATATTATTAAGCCCTATTGTGCCTATAGCAGCAGGAAAAACTTTAGATATATTAAACATACCTTTGGAAAAAAGAAATATTTCGAATATTAAAAGTAAAGATATATTTGACTTTAAAAAACAAATTAATAAACATGAAATACTTTTTAAAAAGATAGAAAATGATCATTGATTCACACTGCCATTTAGAATTTGAACCTTTATACAAGGATCTAGATTTAGTTATTTCAAGAGCAAAAAAAAATGATGTTAAGTATTTGTTAACAATATCTACAACAGACAAAAATTTTGATAAAATCATCAAAATTATAAATAAGTATCCGTCAATTTACGGCACATATGGAATCCATCCTCATGAAAGTAAATTATACCAAGAAATAAATTGTTCTTATATCTTAAAAAAAATAAAACAAAATAAAAAGGTTATAGGAATAGGTGAAAGTGGATTGGATTTTTATTACAAGCATTCAAATTCAAGTGTTCAAAAAAGTTTATTTATCGAACATATAAAAGCTGCTCAAATATCTGGATTACCGATAATAGTACACACTAGATCTGCTGAGATTGAAACATATGAAATATTAAAATCAGAAATTAAAAATAAAAATTTTAAAGTCTTGATACATTGTTTTACTGGTAGCAAAGAATTTGCTCATAAACTTTTAGATATTGGTTGTTATATTTCTGCCAGTGGGATAATAACATTCAAAAATTCTATTGATTTAGCAAAAACTTTTAAAATTATCCCCAATGATAGACTTTTAGTAGAGACAGACTCACCTTATTTGTCTCCTAATCCTTTAAGAGGTAAAACTAATGAACCAAGCCATATAACTCATACTATTAAATTTTTAGCTAATTTAAAAAATATAAATGAAAAAGAACTATCAAATATAACTACCAGTAATTTCTTTAATCTATTTGGTAAGTTAAATTGAAAAATAAATTTACAATATTGGGTTGTGGAAGTTCTCTAGGATCTCCTTGGATTACCAATAATTGGGGTCAATGTGATAAAAGCAATCCTAAAAATTTCAGAACAAGATGTTCCGCGCATATATATTACAAAGGCATTTCAATCTTAATAGACACATCTCCGGATATAAAATTACAATTCAAGAAAAATAAAATTAAGAATATTGATGCAGTAATTTATTCACATGAACACGCAGATCAATCTGCAGGAATTTTTGAATTAAGGCCTTTTGTTTGGAAAAATAAAAAAAAAATTCCTATTTACGGAAGCAAACAAACTATTTCAAGATTAAAAAATCATTACACTTATTGTTTTTTACCTAGGTTTGGGTACAAACCAATATTAAGAGCAACTATTATAAAAAATAATTTTAAAATTATTAAAAATAAAAAATTTATTGAGATAATCGCTTTTGATGTTCAACATGGAATGATTAAATCTACTGCTTATGTATTTAATAAAATCGCATATATAAGTGACTGCAATAATATACCAACGAAATATTATAAGTATTTAGAAAATTTAGATTATTTTATTATAGATTGTTTAAAAAACAATAAGCACCCTTCACATTTTAATTTTGCTGAAGCTTTAAAGCTCTCAAAAATACTTAGACCTAAAAAAACTATTTTGACAAATTTACACGTTGATTTAGATTACAAAAAATTAAAGGGAAAACTGTCATCAAATATTATTCCTGCTTATGATGGTTTAAGTTTTAATTTTTAAGTTCTTTTTCTATATAATTAATAAACTTTTTAGATGAAGGTTTTGTTATAGAAGAAAATGTATTAGCGATCTTTCCGTCTTTACCTATTATAATTTTATGAAAATTCCACTTAGGTGAAGCAGAGTTTCCATAATTCTTTTTTGCCCATTTAAAAAAAGGATGAGCATTTTTACCTATTACATCAGTCTTTTCAGTCAAAGGAAAGCTTACTTTAAAATTACTTTTGCAAAATTCTTTTATGTCTTTATTGGTTCCAGGTTCTTGTTTAAAATTATTTGAGGGTATACCGATAACTACAAGTCCTTTTTTTTTGTAATCAGTCCAAATTTTTTGCAACCCTTCATATTGGTTAGTAAAACCACACCTGCTAGCTACATTAACAATTACTATTGTTTTGTCTTTATAGTCAGATAATTTTATTTCTCCTTCATCGATGCTTCTAAATGAAAAAGTATAAGCTAATTTATCATAAGCGTATAAATTTTTCGAAAATAAGTTAAACATAATAACAATTATAAATAATATCTTTTTCATATTTTTAAAGCCTTTAATATAGCGTTAAAAGGAAGCAAGATACAATTCATTCTGTTTTTATATTTTTTTTTAATAAGAGGTTTAAATAAGTTGTATTTTTTATTCAATACCAACTTGTCTTTTTTAAAAGATTTATAAAAAAACTCTATTTCATTTTTTAATTCATTTACATTAATTGAATTTATAATTTTAGATAAGATATTAGCAGAGGCTTGACAAAATATACACGACTCAGTTTCATATCTTAAATTTTTTACAATTCCATTTCTTGCATGTATTTGTATTTTTATTTTATCTCCACAAATAATATTTTTACAAGAAGCAGTGTAAGTACCTTTTTTTTTAAAGCCGTAATTCTGTGTGTTTGCAGCTAAGCTTATAATTTTTGCATCAATCATTTCTTTTTTGTTGATAGTAATAATATAAAATACCCGAAGAGTGTTGACATTAAAGATCCGACTAAAACACCTATTTTTACATCGCTTAGATACATTTGATTTTCTACAAAAGCTAAGTTTCCTACAAATAAACTCATAGTAAAACCTATTCCTGTTAGTATAGCTACGCCGTAAAATTTAATCCAATCAGTATTATTTGGCATTTCTGCTAATTTTAGTTTAATTGCAAAATATGAAAATAAAATAACTCCTATTTGTTTTCCAAAAAATAAACCACAAACTATCCCTAATGGTATTGGATTAAACAAACTCAACATATTTAATCCATCTAGAGAGACCCCGGCATTTGCAAAAGCAAATATCGGCATTATACCAAACGCTACATATGGTGATATGGAATGTTCTATTTTTAATAAAAGAGATTTTTTTGTATTCTTTTTATTATGTGGAATAGTCAAAGCCAAAAGGACTCCAGCTATTGTTGCATGAACACCAGATTGATGGGTAAATTCCCAAAGAAATATTCCTACGATCAAATATGGTAGAAAGTTTTTTATGTTTAGTTTATTTAAGAAAATTAAAACTGATACACTTGCTAACATTAACAATAAATATAACAAGCTAACATTGTCTGAATAAAAAAAAGCTATTATTACAATAGCGCCAAGATCATCAATTATAGCTAAAGCAGTTAAAAATACTTTAAGTGATAAAGGAACTCTTTTTCCCAACAACGAAAGAACTCCTAATGAAAATGCAATATCAGTTGCAGAGGGAATAGCCCATCCTTTGAGTGTAGCTGCGTCATTGATGTTTATAAATATATAAAATAATGCAGGCACTAACATGCCACCAACAGCCCCTATAATTGGAAGCAAAGCTTGTTTTGGATTCGAAAGCTCTCCTTGAATAAATTCTCTTTTAATTTCTAATGAGACCAAAAAGAAAAAGACAGCCATTAGGACATCATTTATCCAATGTAAAACTGTTAATTTAAGACCAAAAGTCTCTGTACCAATTAACACATATTTTTTAAGTGTATTAAAATATATATCTGAAAATGCTCCATTGCTAATATACATGGCAACGATAGCTGCAAATAACAGGAGCAGACCAGAGGCTGACTCGAGTTTGAAAAAATATTTAAATGGTCTACTTATATGTTGAATCATTTTATTTATTTACTTATATAATATTAATGTTTCAATTGCCAAAAAGGCCTATTTAACTTATAAAATCAATCATTCGGGGCGTAGCGCAGTCTGGTAGCGCATCTGGTTTGGGACCAGAGGGTCGCAGGTTCAAATCCTGCCGCCCCGACCAAAATATGAAAATTAATAAAGCAGTTATTATTGGGTCTGGAACAATGGGTAGCGGGATAGCCGCTCAATTGTGTAATGCTAATATACCGGTAACTTTACTGGATCTTAAAACTGAAATAAGTCAAATTGCTAAGGATAGGATTTATAAGTCTAAGCCACCTTTATTAGTAGACAAATCTAAAATAGACAATATTAAAATTGGCAATATTAATGATGATTTTGATGTTGTTAAAAATGCGGATTGGGTCGTAGAAGCTGTAGTTGAAAGAATAGATGTTAAGCATAAAATTTATGAAAAAATTTTTAAAAATAGAAAACCAGGCGCAATAATCTCCTCTAACACTTCTTCTATTCCAATAAAAATATTATCTCAAAATTTAACAACTGAAGAAAAAAAAGATTTCTGTATTACTCATTTTTTTAATCCTGTTAGATATATGGGGCTTCTTGAAATAGTTAAAAATGAAAATAATGATTTAGACAAAATCAATCATTTAAAAATATTTTGTGAAGAACAACTCGGTAAAGGTGCAATAATATGTAATGATACACCTGGGTTCCTTGGAAATAGAGTGGGGGTTTATGCTATGCAAGTTGCAATGACAGAAGCCTTCAAAATGAAACTATCTATTGAGGAAGCGGATGCAATATTTGGTAGGCCAATGGGCATTCCAAAAACAGGTGTATTCGGTCTTTACGATTTAATAGGAATTGATTTGATGTCTGATGTTTTAAAAAGTTTTATTAAAGAACTACCTAAAAAAGATGAATTTCAAAAAGTTGCAATTGAAATTCCATTAATCAAGAAATTAATTGATACTGGTTTTACAGGTAGAAAAGGCAAAGGTGGTTTCTACAGAATGAACAAAACTCAAAATAAAAAAATTTTAGAAGCAATTAATTTAGAGACAGGAGCATATTCTCCTTCCAAAAAAGTAGATGTTAATTTTGACAAAGTTGACTTAAAAAAACTTATTAATAGAAAAGATAAATATGGTGAATATGCTTGGTCTGTAATTTCTAAAATAATCAAATACGCATCTTCTCTTATTCCACAAGTAACAAATAAATTTAATGATATTGATGAAGCTATGAGACTGGGTTTTAATTGGTCAAAAGGTCCATTTGAAATGTTGAGAGAAATTGGAGTAGAAAATTTTTTTAAGAGAATAGATAGTTTTGAAAATAATAAATTCTTAGAAGATTTATCAGAAAAAAATAATGAAAACTTTTACGGTGAAAGACAACTTTATACACAGATAGAAACTTTGGGTAAAATAAAAGCTAAAGTTGTTAAATTAGAAAAAAATAATTCAACTGAAATATATAGATTTAGAGATTATAATATTGTTGAATTTACAACTAAAGCAAATGCTTTAGACTATGAATCAATTGAAGGTTTAAAAAAAGCTACTGATAAACCTTTAATTATAATAAATGAAGGTATGCAGTTTTCAGCTGGAGTTAATTTAAACTATGTAATGAATTTTGCACAGAAAGGGGATTTTAAATCTATAGAAAAGTTTATAAAATATTTTCAGGAAACTTGTAAACATCTAAAATATTCAAAATATCCTGTAGTATCCGCGCCCTCTGGTCTTACGCTTGGTGGCGGTTTTGAGGTTGTCGTTCAAAGTAATTTAGTAGTCTCACATATGAATATTGTAATGGGCCTTGTAGAAACTATTGTAGGTTTAATACCAGCAGGAGGTGGTTGCAAAGAAATGCTTTGGAGGTGGTCACAGACCAGCGAAGGTAAAAAAGATCCTGATTTTGCTCCTCTTAAAGTCTTTGAAATAATTGGTTATGCAAAAACAGCAACTTCTCCTATCGAGGCCGAGTCATTGTTGCTACTTAATAGTAAAGACAAAAAAATTATGAACAGGAACAGTCTTTTTGAAGTATCTAAAAAGTTGTTATCAGAAAATACAGACTTTACACCACCCAATGAGTGTAAATTTAAACTATCTGGAAAAAAAGTAAGAGAAGAAATGTTTAAAACCTTAGAAAAATTATATAATGATAAAAAAATCTTAGATCACGGTATGGTAGTTGGTAAAGAATTAGCATATGTTTTAAGTGGTGGAGATACCGATTTAAATAATGAAATTAATGAAGATCAATTGTATAAACTAGAATTGGATAGTTTTATGAAATTAATTGAAACAAAGAGCACACAAAAAAGAATAATACATACATTGAAAACAGGAAAACCATTAATAAATTAAATGACCACTTATAATGCTCCAGTAGAAGAAATGATGTTTTTGTTTAATCATCTTAAAGATAATAAAAACTATAACGAAATAGAGAAGTTTAAAGAAATTAACTCAGATTTAGTTAAAGATATATTAGATCAGGCAGCAAAGATTAATCAAGAAATTATTCATCCTCTTGCAAAGACAGGAGACGAAAACCCATGTATATACGAAAATGGAATTGTAAGATCTCCACCAGGTTATAAAGAAGCCTATTCTAAATTCATTAGTGATGGATGGACATCTTTATCTTGCGATCCAAAATTTGGTGGTCAAGGTATGCCAAAAACTGTCAGTACCTTTTTTGAAGAAATGTTATCATCTGCATCTTTGTCTTTTAAATTATATAGTGAGCTAAGTATAGGTGCCTACAACTGTATACTTCATCATGCTGATGAACAAATTAAAGAAAAATTTCTACCAAAAATCGTAGAAGGTAAATGGAGCGGTACAATGTGCTTAACAGAGTCTCAATGTGGAACTGATTTAGGATTGATAAAAACTAAAGCGATAAAAGAGAATGACGGTTCTTTTTTAATTTCTGGTCAAAAAATATTCATTACATCAGGTGACCATGATTTAACAGATAATATTATTCACCTTGTTTTAGCAAAGATTCCCGGTGGGCCTTCTGGAACAAAAGGGATAAGTCTTTTTTTGGTCCCTAAATTCAATGTAAATGAAGATGGGTCTATAGGTTCACGAAATGGAGTAAGCACTTTATCAATTGAAAGTAAAATGGGAATAAAAGGATCGCCTACTTGTGTTTTAAACTTTGATAATGCAAAGGGATTTTTAATTGGTAAAGAAAATAAAGGTATGAGCTCTATGTTCACAATGATGAATTTGGAAAGAATAATTGTTGGCATCCAAGGTCTTGGTATAGCAGAAACAGCTTATCAAAATTCATTGGCTTACACTAAAGAAAGAAAACAGGGTAAATCTAATAATAATAAGGATAACAAAACTGATCCCATTATCAAACATGCTGACATTAGAAGAAGTTTATTAAATATGAAATCTATAATAGAAGGTCAAAGATCATTGGCTTTTTGGCTTTCACAACAAATTGATGTCAGTCTATATCATGATAACGTAAAAATAAGGAAAGAAGCTGATGAAATGGTTTCATTATTAACACCAGTAGTAAAATCTTTTTTTTCTGACTTGGGAATGGAAATAACTAATGAGGCAATACAAGTTTTTGGGGGTTATGGATATACAAAAGATCAAGGTATAGAACAACTTTATCGAGATAATAGAATTACACCAATATACGAAGGTACGAATTCTGTACAAGCAATAGATTTAGTATTTCGTAAGGTTTTAGAAAATAAAAAACTAAAAAAATTTATAGAAGTTATGAGAAACGAAATTCAGGATAATAAGAATAACGAGGATTTAAAAAAGCTGTCTAATATAATGGAAAAAAAGATAATTATTCTATTAAATTTTACTAAATGGATTCAAGAGAAAATAAAAATTCAAAAGGATGATGTTAGTGCCTCATGTAATGATTATTTAAAAGTGTTAGGTTATATATCTTTAGGTTTTGCTTGGTTCAAGATGATGAAAGTAAGCATAGAAAAATCCCCAGAAAACAAAAATTTTTATGACGAGAAAATTAATACTGCTAAATATTTCTTTGATAAAATATTTCCAAGAATAGATAGTCATTTTACCTCAGCAACAACAGGTAGTAAAAATATAATGAATGCAAAATTTAATTAAGAATGAGTATTTACAACAAAAATTTAGATAAAAATAAAGCTAACTTTGTACCTTTGTCTCCGCTTTCTTTTTTAGAAAGAGCTAAAGATATTTACCCTAATTATGAAGCTATAATTTATGAAGATAGGAAATATACTTGGATGGATGTTTACAAGCGATGTATAAAATTTGCAAGTGCATTAGAAAAAATTGGCATTAGAAAAGGTGATACTGTATCTTTCTTAGCATTTAATACTCCAGAAATATTCGAAGCACATTATTCAGTTCCGATGACTGGTGCTGTACTAAACACTATAAATATTAGATTAGACGCAAAAACTATTTCTTACATTTTAGAACATAGTGAAGCAAAAGTTCTAGTTGTGGATAGGCAGCTTCATAAAGAAGTTAAAAAAGCATTAAGTTCATTAAATAAAAAAATCACAATAATAGATATAAATGATCAGCATGCAGATAAATCAAAATTAGAAAAAATCGGAGATATAGAATACGAAGATTTTTTAAACACTGGAGATGAAAATTATTCATGGAAGATGCCAGATGATGAATGGCAAGCAATTTCATTAAGTTATACTTCTGGAACAACTGGAAATCCAAAGGGTGTAGTATATCATCACAGAGGCTCATATCTTATGTCAACCGGTAGTGCGGCAGCTTGGAACATGCCAAATAGATTAAATTTTTTAACAATTGTTCCAATGTTTCATTGCAATGGATGGGGTTATCCTTGGACAGTTCCCATGTTAATTGGACGGACAATTTGTTTAAGAAATATTGATGTTAAAAAAATATTTGAACTTATAGAAAAATATGATGTAACACATTTTGGAGGTGCACCAATAGTGTTAAATATGATTACTAGTGCTCCTGACGATATTAAAAAAAAACTAAAAAACAAAGTTTATGTTTTGACTGCTGGAGCGCCACCACCAAGTATTATTTTTAAAAAAATGAAAAATCTTGGTTTTGAAGTAATGCATGTTTATGGACTGACAGAAACCTATGGACATGTCACTCAATGCGCATGGAATGATTCTTGGGATAATATGGATGAAGATAAACAAAATGAAATAAAAGCACGCCAAGGTGTCAGATATCCTAATACCGAAGGTGTAACGATTATGAATCCAGATACTATGAAAGAAGTTCCTAGAGATGGAAAGACTATTGGCGAGATAATGATTAGAGGAAATATTGTAATGAAAGGTTATTTTAAAGACAAAGAAGCCACAGAAAAATCAATGAGCGGTGGGTGGTTTCATACTGGAGATTTAGCGGTTATGCATCCTGATGGATATGTAAAAATCCAAGATAGATCAAAAGATATAATTATTTCAGGAGGAGAAAATATTTCTTCTATAGAAATTGAAAATACATTAGCAAAACACCCGTCTGTCTCTATAGCA
>MDTB01060034.1_pt1 | contig 10029 bp, 12 predicted proteins | sample 811161 | NCBI WGS metagenome assembly MDTB01 (sample SAMN05326650, study PRJNA326480) | marine metagenome | isolation source: seawater | place: Mediterranean Sea | collected 2009
GGTCTTTGCGAAATCTGCGGCAATTTGACGGAAACAGCCCGTTGTTCAATCTGTAATGATCAGCGACGAGATGGGCGTGTGATTTGCGTTGTTGAGTCGGTACCGACCCTATATGCGGTCGAAAACACAGGAGAATTTAGGGGCCGATACCATGTTTTGCACGGTGTTTTATCTCCACTCGATGGAATCGGGCCTGAGCAGCTCAATCTGAAGTCGCTCCTCAGTCGATTGAACGAGGTTGAAGAGGTCATCGTGGCGACGAATCCAAGTGTCGAAGGAGAAGCAACCGCCTTGTATATACAGCGTTTGTGTCAGCCGCTCGGTGTACGCGTCAGTCGGATTGCGAGCGGGGTGCCAATGGGGTCGGACTTGGAATACGCCGACCAAGTGACCCTTGCCCGAGCGCTCGAAGGTCGAAGGGCTCTGTAGAGTGTCGCCTTGTCGACCCATCGAACCGGTGCTAATTTGAACTCGCTTGTCATAGAAGGTTCGTTGGAATGGCCATTTCACTCATTCTCTTTGAAGATGATGCGGAGCGACTCAACGAGATCTGTAGCCGTCTAAATCGTGATGCGTGTGCGTGTGCCGTTTTTCTGATCGAGACCGACGGACAATTAATCGCGAGTGCAGGAGAAACGGATCGCTATGATGCGATGTCCTTGGCCGCTCTAACCGCCGGAAATGTGGCAGCGGTTAACGCGCTTGCACACCTTGTTGGTGAAGATGGGTTTGACAGCCAATTTCATGCTGGCGTGAACGCGCATATTTTCATTTCCGCGGTTGGTGAAAGCATGATCTTAGTCGTGGTGTTCAATGAGCGCTCATCTCTCGGACTCGTTCGTCTCAAGACCGGGCAATTCATTCGGACGCTCGAGTCTCTTATCGAGCAGATTGTAAAGCGCTCGAGTCATGTCGGTGCAAACCCGGTCGGATATACGGATAGTGAAATCGAGCGTATGCTCGATGATAAATGAGTTGGTTTAATTATGTCTTATATCAATTATTCGTCCCGCGAGATCAATTGCAAGATTGTCTATTATGGGCCGGGTCTCTGCGGAAAAACGACAACACTTGACCACATTTATCGGGAGATAGATCCGGAATTTAAGGGCCAGATCAAGCATCTTTCAACAGAAACAGAGCGAACACTATTCTTTGACTTTTTGCCTCTTTCACTTGGAGAGATACGGGGGTTTAAAACACGCTTCCATCTATACACGGTACCGGGTCAGATCTTTTATGATGCCACGCGAAAGCTGATTTTGAAGGGGGTGGATGGGATCGTTTTTGTGGCTGATTCTCAGGTTGAACGTATGGATGCAAATCTAGAAAGTTTGGAAAACCTCAAAGATAATTTGACGCGCCAGGGGCATGATTTCGAGGCGATACCTCAAGTGATTCAGTACAATAAACGTGACGTACCAACCGCTGTCGATCTTGAATATCTACGGAGAGTTTTGAATCCGAATCAAGTCCCCGACTTTGAAACGATCGCAACTAAAGGCGATGGGGTTTTCCCCACCTTAAGGACGGTCGCCAAGCAAGTCTTAATGGAATTAAAGCGTCCACGATAATCGCCTTATGTTAGACGAGTTGAGTAGATTGGTTAGCCGGAGGGCAGAATTGCAGGCTCCGGACCGTCCGATAATCACAAAAGCGATAGAAACCCATCGACTCATCCGCGATACGCAGCGTCACCTCGCGTCGATTGAGAAGACGTTAACGCGCTTTGCAGATCGACGAAACGAAACGCTTCGTACGCTCGGGGCTGCTGTTTTAGAAGATCCGGACTCCATTCGCATTACAGGCTCTTTCACGTTCGGTGAAACCATGTCGAGGGTCGAACTGAAAACGTCTGAGTTGGAGAAATCAGCGGTTGAACTAGAAATGAAGCTGGACGATGCGAAACAGCGATTTCGCCTGGATCTATCTGAAAAAGACAAGGCGCTGAGTCTACTCAAGACGGATGTCGAGCTCCTAGCTAGAGAGCGTCGAACGTTGCCTGATACGGCCGATACATCCGAGATGGATGAGTTGCTTAAAGAGCGCATGCAACGTCAGGAAATATGCCAACTCGAGAGGGATCGATTTCAATCGGATGGATTAAAGGAAATTGCTCAAATCAACCAAACTCTTATTGCACAACAACGGGCCACCGATGCAATTCGTAAGAGGGGGCAGTCAGTGCAGCGGGATCTTGGTCGTGCCATTCTTGAGTCGAGTATTGAGCAGAAAGAGTCGGAGCACCTCACTCGAGCTCGCATGGCGTTCAATGAATTAAATTCTCTCAGTGAGCACAGGGATCTAGTCCTCGAGCATTTGGGTTTAATCGATCGTTCAGCACTCAGAACGGTGCTCATGTGTTCCGTAGTAGGCATCGTATCGGTGACCCTCTGTTTGTGGATCTTTCTAAATTAAATAAATTTTTGTGCTCAAAGTTCGATCCTTTCTGAGACTGGATCTACACTCGCATAATGCGCAAAGACCGACTAACAGCCCTGCTCGAAACGGCAGAGAAGCATACCCAAGCGGGTCGACATCGGCGTGCATTGGATTTTTATCGCAAGGCGCTCACAATTGCGCGTGCGGGGGAGTGGGAGTGGGAACTCGCGCAGGTACGAATCGCGGATTTACATTTGATTCGAGGAGAGGGGCAATCTGCCCTCATTCACTTGCTTAAAGCTCGCGAGCAAGACCCGGACGAACCCCGCTATGCAGTTCTGGTCGGCCGAGCCTTACGTCTTCTCGGACAGCCAAAGAAGGCATCGCACCATTTGATGAATGCCTGTGACTCCGGTCATGCGCAAGTTCCAGCCCTCATCGAACTCGCGTTTGCTGCCGTCGAAATGGGTCAACGGAGCGCGGCGCGGGATATCCTTGACGTGGCTTCACGGCTTGCACCCCAACATCCCGGTATTTTGGTTGCGCGGTCACACAGCCTCGACTCATAACCGATAGAACACCCAAATATCACTAAGGGAGTGCCGCTCATTGAGGACTGCGCATTCATAATGCGTGCCTATATTCGGCACTCTAATCCCGAGATCAAATACAATCGTCCTCAAGATCCCAGAAAAAATACCGATGTCTTGAGTGAAACCAAAGATTACACGGCCCCTGATATGCGAGGTGGGACTCTTGATTCGGTTTATGTCGAGTCCGATGCGAATGAATACGCGCATCAATCAAACAAGCGAGCTTAATCGGAATACTGAGTCTGCTCGCGACGGCAGGGCGACGAAGGACGAGGTGCGCCTTGGACGAACCCAGAATACGGACGAGTCTATGCAGCGGATGAATACAATGCGAAATCGGTTAGCACGACCCGGTACGCAAACCGGTGACCGCAATGAAGATCTTCGCCGAGCGCTCAATGCGCTCCCACGGGATGGTCGTGGAACCATTACGCCAGATCTTTTGGTCGACGAAGGAAAGACCGCATCGCTGAATGAAGTCATCGAGAGATTGGTTCTTGAAGGCCTTGGCAGCGGTGCTGACATCGCATTCGAACATGCGGTCAACTCGCTTTTTGCAGATTATGACCAGGACTTAGCTCTCGATGAATACGACCTTGCTAAGGCTCGGGACCTCATGTTGAAAGAAGTCCGGGATGTGGTTGCCGACACTGAGGTTCGTCCATGGGATCCGAATGAGCCGGCGCCTGCTGCTGCAGACCTCGAATCGACGATCACTATGCTGCAAGATAAAGTCCTTTTGCGACGCCGGATGATGCTCGAGGCATCCGGCGACTTAAGTCGAGTTCTCTCCGAGCTCACTGTGTCAGCAAGAGCAGGCGATAGTGATGACCTCAATGAGCTGGGCCGTTTCCTTGAAAGATTTGGTCAAGCGGTGAGAGCACGTTCGGCTAAGAGCATAAAAGATCACGCTAAAGCGCAGCTACTATCGACCCAACCACTTCAGACTACGGCACCCGGTCATCTCGACTGGGGTTCGGACTTCCTCGACCGTTTGGATGAGCGAAAGCTCGGTTAAGACGTAGCCCTCCACGCCGCCTTATCCCAAAATTATAAGGACGTGCATTGACCACGAACGTCGGATCAGATTTGATCTCGGTATTGGGGTTTGTCATGCAGTCTAATGAAAATACACGCACAGATTCGAGCGGCGGCCTTTTAGGTTTCCTTGACGATGCGGAAAGACCGGCGGTTGATGATCAGCAGAGCCGTCAGGTTGAGCATGCTCTCGTCGCATTTCGCGACCTTGAGAAGCTCATGAAGAATATCAGTCTATATGGTCGCGACCATCAATCATCTGATCGGTTTATTGAAAAGGCCTTTAGTTCAGTCAAAGAAACGATTGATGTCAGTGGCTCTTTAGAGCTAGTAGTCCGACCCTATGAGATCTCGCTGCACGGTCATGCGGTGCTTGAGAATCCGAGTCCCGAAAGAAACTTCATCTATACCCTGTATTTAGATGGCGTTCGACGTCTCAGCCTCTTGCCGGAGATCACCCAGGATGAGTTGGTTCGATTCGTAGATATTCTCGGTACGGATTGGGATGAGCCTCGGCTCTTCGAAGACGATATGGTGACTCTTCTGTGGTCAAGTCATTTTGGAGGTATCAAATACTCGGTACTCGATAACTTTGCCGAAGATACCAGTGAGGACGACCGAAACGTGTATACCGTTGCGGGGGTCGTCAATAGAGTTCGGCAAAAGGGAGATTACTCTGCAGACGGACCTCAGAATACGTCGTTTGATAGGGCATCTAGGCGTTTGAAGCGTGTAAATCTGAGTGGAATGGAACTCACCGATAGAGATTTGGATTCATTCAATGAAGTGATCTTTGAGATGGACGAGCGGGAGTTCGATCAACTCAGGACTACTGTTCATACGACAGCCCGAGAAAAACTCGAGAAGTTTATCGAGATCCTATTTAAGGTTCATCTTATTCAGGAGGTCAGTGAGGAGGCAAGACGTGGCCGCATTACCGCACTTTTCGACCGGATCGCTGACCTCTTATTAGAGAGTGGTTCGATCGGTGAATTGGAGCGCTTACTGAGAACGATTCGGAGGCTGAACGGACCAGAAGACCGAGTCATCCGTGAGAATGTCTTGGCGATTGAACACATCGTCGAGCATTGGTCAGCCCAGCCTTTCATCGATCGGGTCACGCTTGGGCTTCGGCAACCAAATTTCCCATATCGTCCGTCCGTTCTCGCAATATGTGAGCTTCTTTCGAGGCGTGCGGCAAAGCACATCGCTCGGGTTGCCGGTCGAATTCACGATCAGGAAACCCGCGCTCTCTTGTGGGAATTGGTCGAGAGTAAACTGAGCGGTCAAGAGCAGACGGTTGCAGAGTTATTGGCCGATGCCGATCGGCAGCATGCCCATGAAATCCTCAGACTGTTAAAGCGTGTGGTTGATCCTGAAGATCTCAAACATGCAATCGAGACCGCTCTCAACAATTTGGATCCAAAGGTTCGACTAGAAGCGTTGACGAGCTTGCCCGTGAAAGCTGTAGATCGTTATCAGAGCAGCCTCTTAAGAATTGTTCATGATCCGGCCAAGTCTGTCCGTAGTCGAGTTCTGCATCTTCTCGCTAGATTGAGAAGCACCGCCGTTTTCGAACGGTTGGCATCGGCGATTGAATCGAAAGAGTTTGCAGAATATGAATTGGATGAGAAACGACGCTTTTATGCGGCCGCAGCTCTTGCCGGTGGTGGTGCTGACCGGTGGATACAACAGTTTAAGGCAAATGCCTTATTATCCACCAAAGGACAGGATGCTACACGGCATTGCGCCGCGATTGCGCTCGGTATCCTACTTCACAGGGATTCCCTAAAAATGCTTGAGAAGGAAGCGAAGAGGCGGCTTAAGTACCCGCTTGCCGCTGAGGCCGCAGTTTGGGCTATGCAGCATATGGCGTGCACGCGTGAAGAACGAACCCGGCAACTTTACGACTTATTTTATCACGGTAAATTGACTGGTGATCCCGCTGAAAATGCAGGTACCCATGACTGATTTCGAGCAGGGTGTAGGTGCACTCGATTTTTTAACTCAATTGAGCGATGGACTCGACGAGGAAAGTATTGAACTGAACCGAAAGGTCGTCAATCACCTCTTCGTCTTAATGAGGTCTGCAGCGATGCATGAGCTTGATAATGCGGCCTTGAACCGTCCCCTCGAGCAAATCAATGAAGTCCTCACGCAAATTTTTTCAAATGGCATCTCCAAAGTTGAGATCGCGCTGCTTGATGGTAATTTTTTTATCAACGGTCGACTTCTGCAGCTGGATTATTCGACCTTTCAAAATACGCGTTATTTAAGGCAGATTTTCGAGCATCTTGGGATCGCTGAGATGGTTTTTATCGCTGCCCCAACGATCGATGACTTGAGGCGGTTACTCGATGCGTTCGTGCGCGTGTTGCGCGGCGAATTGGCATCGATTCGCTCCATCGATCTGTCTCCAATACAGGTCGGTGACCGGGCTGTAGACAACTTTGAAGGGATCTACGGTGAGGGTGATCCGAGACACCATGTGCTCGGGCTTTATGCGTCGGGTCTTTTGATGTTGCGGCAATTCGTCAACGACCTGAGAAAGAAACAAGCACCTCGCTATCCCAAGATTAAACGCCTTTGCCTTCAGCTCATCGATGTGGATGCGAGATACCACAATTTACTGATCGCATTGACCCACCTTGAAGGATACAAAGGAAACCTCTTCTCGCATATGCTCAATACGGGGATTCTCAGTATCGCATTCGGCAAACGAATCGGATTAAATCGGGAACTCCTCCTCGACCTCGGTATGACTGCTTTCTACCATGATCTCGGTTGGCCCCTCATCGGCACTCTTGGAGAGCAGTCTGACCATCTCACGTCGTTGACCATCGATGGGATAAATAAAGTCAGAAATAGCTCTGACCCTAAAATGGACACCTTGCGAGTACAGGTTGCGCGCGCTTTGGTTCGCATTGGAGGCTTCAATGAACTCGTTATCAGCCGTTTAATCGTGGCATATGAGAGCCAAATCCCCGCGACGCGTCGGCCAGAAGGTCTCTATTATGGAGAAATAGGGGCTAATTTCATGACCCACATTATTCGAATGGCGAGTCGATATGATGAATTGACAGCTGGGAATGAACATCGCCCGGCATTCAGGCCCGATGAAGCGATGAAGACGATTTTGGATGATGGTGGAGAAGTCTACGATCCGTTTCTGGCGAAACTTTTCGTGAACGGCCTTGGGGCATATCCGGTTGGTACTTTGGTTGAGCTGGATACAGGGGAACTGGGTCTGGTCGTAAATCTGCCTGAGGAGCCGATTCACTTCAATCGGCCACAAGTTAAACTCTTAATCGACCGTTCCGGTCAGAGAACTCAGTCTGGCGACGTCCTCAATCTTGCAGATCGCGATCGGTCCGGACGCTTTATAAGGTCGGTTGAACGAACGTACGACGCCCGCAACTTTGGCATTAGCATTACGAGTTTTTTCTTCGGTTCTGGGAGTTGAGGATGATGTCAATTGATGTCCAGACTGACCCCTCTCATTCAATTCATGAGATTTTAAATCTCTGGGTTGAGCAGGGCCATCGACCATTGGTACAGCAATTTCACGCGTTCGCTGCTGAGGATCACACTCATGCTGTTCTCGCCCTACTAAAGTCCATGAATAGGATGATGAGTTATGGGCCCGTGGACTTACGAATTGCAGAACTTACGGAGGAGGTTTCACGGTTGGCTCGGTCGGGCAAATCTCTCGCTCTGTTGACACATGTGTCGGAAACGAAGGTGAGTTCCAAAAAAAAATATAGCAGCCCAAGCGTCGGAGTGGGCGATCTTGAAAGTCTTTTTTCTCGCCTGATTACACTATCGAAAGGCCAGGTGATTGCGCATACCAAACAGAGTAAAGCGTCTAAGGCCGGTCCACTTCAATCATCGCAGTCGATAAAGTCCAATGAATTAGGGGTGTCGGGTTTAACAACTGCAGACGTGAATGTCACTCAGTCTGTCCATCAACCTACGCCGACCGCCGTGGCTGTTCCGAGTCTAATTTTTGAGCAAAATCAGTCCATCGATGAGTGGAGATTACCTGCGCCATTCATCATTGGCGGCATCATCATGCTGCAGGTCTTAACTTTGTTTTTTAGTTTTTACTGGTAAGCCGAGATGGCGATTAGCACAAGATCCGTCGCAATGCTTTCTCGGCTTCACTCGGTGGGAGTTCATCGGTTCCAACGGCGGATAAGTAATGTCTCGATCCCTCGATCTCGACATCCCAAACGCGTAGGGGTTGGCCGCGTGTGATCAAATCTACCAGACCGTCTGTCGGGTGGTCGCCTGGACCTGCGATCTGAGCAATGGTCGCCAAAGCTTCCGAATTCAGCTTCGTCGGCGCATCGGCAATGATGGCACCATCTGGACGACTCAGTGTCAAAGATTGGAATGAACGGCGTTTCGCAGCCGCGGCTAAATAAAGTACAGCTGCTTCGATCGGATCTTCACTTCGTTGATTTCGCCGCTCTGCCGCCATGGTTCCACTCCTGTGCGTTCATGTAGGACTTTAACATACATTACATCACAGACAAGAAAACCGAGCGATAAATGTCTCTACGTGCCGACTAACTCGATCGCATCGTCGAGAATCATGTTGGGTATACCGTTTTGGACCTGAAATGCGCGCGAGCCGTCCACGGTAATCAGGAGCATATCAACCGGGGTGGTCAGTACTTCACCACCGCGACTAACAACTTTGTCTTGTTTTATCAGTTCATTCATCTCCTCAATCTCTTGAGTTGATGCTGCGCGAACGCTCACTTTCGATTCTGGACAGACCAAAATCGAAACAAGATCGGCATCTAGAGCCATGGGTGAATCGTCTCCTCACCGTGCATAATTGCGCTCCAACGATGCGACGGTTGTGCAGAGTTTTCAAGTCCCTCTCACTATCGATTCACACACGAAGCGTGCCTGTTCCGAATATGTTCGATCAGCCACATGAAGTGAAAGACCTTACAGTGTTGACAAAAAACTACATTAACCTACAATTGCTGTAAGCGATGGAGAAGTGTGCATGGGGGCTCAAGCCGAAGCAGTGACTGCGCCGCAGAAGAAGCAGCGGAGTTCGCGCAAGAAAAAGAAGGTTGAGGCTAAGCCTCGCAGGCGCGCATCAGACCGAGAAGTTGATGCCCTGAGAAATGAAGTACTCGGCATCGCGATTGCGGTTGCCTGCCTCGCAATCTTTCTCGCTCTGGTTTCGTTTGTTCCTGCGGATGTCGCAGAATCTGGCGAAGCCGCCGCTACGGGTCGAACCCATAATCTAATTGGCCCAGTCGGCGCGAGCATCGCAAACATCGTGCTCGCTATATTTGGACTCGCCGCATTCTTATTACCGATCTCGCTCTTCATCCCAGGGCTTTGTTTTCTAACCGGAAAAGAACTCCGAATTCGCTTGGTCGATGCAGTAAGCTATCCGATTCTGATTTTATGCTGTGCAATGGCGGCACACCTCTGGCTCGATGGTCGTGCTGTTCTCGGTCACGGCCCTGGCGGCTGGGTTGGAGAGCACGGCGCTGAAATCCTCAGATCCTTCTTCGGGACCACAGGGACCTATCTACTGATCTATTCAGCACTCGCGCTAACATTCGTGATGTCGACAGGCATCAGCTTGATCAATCTATTTTCAAAGATTGGTGGGCCCATTTGGCGATGGCTCTCTGACAAACTCACTCGATTCTCGGAGTACATGCGAGCTTTACCCGGTCGAATTCGGGATGACATCGCAGAGGTGTGGAGTGCACGGCATGCAACGCGAACCGCTCAAGACCAGGTGCCGGCAAAAAATCGAGGTGCTCAACCGAAGATCACCGATCGCAGATCCGCGTTGAAGGCCGAGCGAGCAAAATCGACGGCCGAGGCTAGCGAAGGCGCTTCGGGAGCTGAATTGCCAAAGAAAAAGTCATTTTTTAACCTCAGACGCTCAAAGAAAGACGTGGTCAAGGAAAGTGGGTTCGACCCGTAGCGGCGGCTTCGCCAGATTCTGCGACATCCGCAGGAACAAACGAAA
>MDTB01090826.1_pt1 | contig 10029 bp, 5 predicted proteins | sample 811161 | NCBI WGS metagenome assembly MDTB01 (sample SAMN05326650, study PRJNA326480) | marine metagenome | isolation source: seawater | place: Mediterranean Sea | collected 2009
AGAGATTATTGCAGGGAACGACCCCAAAGACTCTACTAGCTCTTCGCGAATGGTAGAAAAATATACTGATTCCAAGGCTCCTTCCGAGAAAAAAAAGATTGCTTTCTTAAAAGATTATATTGAATCTCCTGGCTTAAGTAAAGAAATAAAAGAAAACTTTCTTAACCTGGTTGAGGCGTTGAAAGCTGATGGGCATACTGTAGAGGAGTTGGAGTTCTCTTATTTGGATGTTATTGTTCCCACTTATTATGTTCTAACAACAGCAGAGGCTTCTTCTAATTTAGCCCGCTTTGATGGTGTTCACTATGGGTATAGAAGCCCAAATGCATACAATATGGAGAGCACCCACAAGCTATCTAGAACCGAGGGCTTTGGAGAAGAGGTGAAGCGAAGAATTATGCTTGGAACCTTTGTTTTAAGCTCTGGCTATTACGATGCTTATTACACAAAAGCGCAAAAGGTTAGACGGCTAATACAAGACAGAACATCTGAAATCTTAAAAAATTATGACTTTATACTAACCCCTACAACACCTAGCACCGCCTTTAACATTGGTGTTAAAAATGAAGACCCAACAGTTGTTTACCTCGAAGATATTTATACCGTTCACGCCAACTTAGCAGGAATTCCAGCTATTTCACTTCCCCTTTGGACTTCTAAAGAAAAAATGCCTATTGGAATACAATTAATGTCTGCTGCATTTAAAGAAAAAGAGCTCCTTTCATTTTCTAAACTGTTAATGAACACTCGAAAATAAATGAACTCTTTTATTAAATTTTTCCTTTTATTATTTCTGTGTTTTACCGAAACCATCTTGGCAAATAACGACAGCTCTAAAGTAATCTTTTCGGACAACCCTGTTGTAGCAAGGTTTGACAGTCTTTTAATGATAAATTATTCAGCATACCAAGCTATGTTTTCTTCTAATATAGAGGATGAGGGGTTTGAGCCGCCGGACTTTTCAGACACAATATATGAATCTCGAATTCAACAGCTAAATACAAAGACTCCAATTGAGCTAGTTTACAACACACATGTCAAGCAATATATAAATGTGTATACTAAAAAAAGACGTGGCCAGCTTTCCAGAATGATGGGATTAGCAGAATATTATTTTCCTATGTTTGAAGAGGTGCTCGATAGTTTTGACCTTCCTATAGAGTTAAAATATCTATCTATTGTCGAGTCTGCCTTAAATCCAAGAGCAAAATCTTGGGCTGGAGCAACAGGGCTATGGCAGTTTATGTTTCGAACGGGAAAAGAATTTGATTTAAAAGTTAGCTCATATGTAGATGAGCGAATGGACCCCTATCGCTCGACTGTTGCTGCTTGCAAATTCTTTGAACAGTCCTACGGTATATATAAAGACTGGTCGCTAGTACTTGCTTCATATAATTCAGGAAGAGGGAACGTAAACAAAGCCATAAGAAGATCTGGTGGCAAAAAAAACTATTGGCAAATTAGGCGTTTTTTACCTAAAGAAACACGAAGCTATGTCCCTGCCTTTATTGCTGTTTGCTATGCAATGAATTATGCTTTAGATCATAAAATAAAAACAGAAAAGCCTGTTGTTTTTAATTATCAGGTAGACACAATAGAGGTAAAGCATCAAATAGATTTTGAACACCTCTCTTCTTCTATTAACATCTCAATAAAAGAATTGGAGTTTTTAAACCCCTCTTATAAAATCAATGTTATTCCAAACATAAAAGGTCGCAAATACTTCCTTACTCTTCCGAGAGATAAAATAGGCGTTTTTGTTGAAAATGAAGAGGAAATCTACTCTTACTTTATTAAACTAAGGGCTGAAAAACAAAAGGAATACCCAAGGTATACAGAGCAAAATGAGCGAATTGTCTACAGAGTAAAAAGAGGGGAATATTTAGGTAAAATTGCCCGGAGGTATGGTTGCTCTGTTAAAAACATTCAAGAGTGGAATAGTTTAAAAAATGATAACATTAGGGTTGGCCAAAAATTAATCCTGTTCGTTCGCCCAGATTATGTATAATTATTATCTCAAGGGGTTCAGTAGATCTCTTTCTATCTTATTAGTAGTCTTATTAACCTCTTGTTCTGCAGACAAAAATGAACAAGAGAATAATTTCTGGAGGACAAATAATGTTCTTCCCCCAAATACAGGAAGGGTCTCAGAAATTGTTGTTGTTGCATCAGACCAACTTTGGAATAGACAACTTGACTCTATAGTAAGGTCCGTTTTTCAAGCGAACATTCCATCTCTACCTCAAAAAGAAGCCTTTTTTGATCTCTATAGGGTTAATCCAGAAAGCTTCTCTAATATTTATAAAACGCATAAAAACATACTGAATATATCCCTCGGTGAAAACAGTTCAATAGAGAAATTAACCGGGGTTTGGTCTAAAGATCAACTGTTCGTTAATTTGGTTGGGGCAACAGAACAAAAAATTATTGAAAGCTTAAGAAATAATTCCTCAAAAATTATGTCTTGGTATTTAAACAAAGATTGTAATAGGCGCCTTGTCAAATTATCTTCTCAGCAGGAAATAAGAACAAAAAATCTTGTCTCAAAATCTTTTGGTCTTGATATGACCATTCCAAAAGGTTTCTTTATTGCTGAAAAAGAAAATGGTTTTGTCTGGCTACGAAAAGACCAACCAAAAAAAAATATTATTTCAAATATTTGGTTGTATGCAGAAGATTATCACTCTCCTGAACAATTAAGCAAACATGCCTTGGTGCTGCTTCGTGATTCTATTGGAAAAGCTCATGTTGGGGGTAATAATGAGTACTCATTTATGAGAACAGAATTGTTATATGAGCCTTTATTTTCAGTGCTTAAAGAAAACCCTTACACGGTGGAGTTAAGTGGGCTGTGGACAATGGAAAACGGGTTTTTAGGGGGTCCTTTTATATCTCGCACAATTCTTAATAAACAAAAAAACAAAATTATATACATAGAGGGATTTTTGTATTGTCCCAATGAGAGAAAGCGTTCGTATATATTTGATTTAGATGCTGTTCTTTCAAGCATCAAGATAAAATAACCCTCTTGTTAAGGATAAGTTTTGTAAAAAATCCTGTTGTTAAAACTTAGACCGCAAAGTAATTACAAAATTTCTTCCGGGAGCAGATAGTCCAGATGAAAAAGTTTTATAATGCTCGTCTAGCATGTTTTCCAAGGCTATTTGTACTGTGAAAAGGTCTGAAAAGCGATACATAAAACTCATGTTCAAAGTCATCCATGCTGGAGTTCCCTGAAACTCGGGAATCAAATTTCCTTCTTCACTTAAAACCCATTCTATTGGAGATTCTTGTTCATTGTCTGTTCCTGACTCTAAATCGTACTCCTCAATTGATTTACGCCCATTATACAAAATGAAAAAAGAAGCCCTCCAGTCATCAAAATCAGCATAAAAGGCTGTTTTACCAAAGCTAGGCGGAATATGGGTAAATGGCCGGTTTTGGTCTATATTTCTACCCTTTATGTATGTATAATCTGTCTCCAGTGTGTAGTTAGATGCTATCCTTAATGAGGCGCTAGCTGTAGCACCATATATTTCTGCTTCCCCTGTATTTTTATTTGTTTTCGCTTGTGTAAAAAACTCATCTTGATTAATCTGAAAATCTAAATCTGTATCTACCTTCATTATTGCATTTTCTATTAAGGTATAATATCCATTTGCATTTATTAAAATACTATTATTAATGTTTTTAGTAATATTTATTTCTATAGTTTTTGCATATTCTGGATTTAGTTCAAAGTTTGGGATTGTAAGAATACTCCCTTTATAAAAAAGCTTCCCTGTATCGTCTATATTGGGGGCATGAAATCCTGTAGAAGCAATGCTTGCAATTTTCCAACTTTCATTTGGGTGATACGAGAGACTAAGGTTCCCTGTTAATGCATGATAATTATATGAAATCCTCTCAAAGGGAAGCTCCCAAACATAAGGAACACTATGAAACAAAGCTTCCAATTGATTTTGAGTAAATCGAAGTCCTGAATTTAATCTTATTTGCTCCGAAAAGGTTCTGTTATAAGATAGGTAGCCTGACAAAGAGCTCATACTAGACCCTCCATTGGGATAACGAGTTTGAGGATAAGGTCTCTTTCTATCATCTGTTAAAAAGGCTTTTGAATCAACCGTATTATAATAATACTCTAAACCATATTGTAAATTGTTTTTTCTACAATTGATGTTTATGCTATAAATATCAACATTTTCATTCCTATCTACCCTCTCCTCTGAGTTCATCCTTTGAACATGCCTCGACTCATATACATCTTGATAGCCAAAAATAACTTGTGCATTATCCATTAGTCTACTCTTTGAAGAATGATCAATCTGTATCGATGAGAAGACTCTTTTTTGTGGCCCATAATTCCATGTGTCATACTTCAACTCCGTAGACTCAAAAATGTTGTTGTAGTCATTTAATTTATCAAACCGAGGAATGTCAGAACTGTTAGAATATTGAAAGTTTCCTGTTAGTTTGTATTTGGGATTAATTTTCAAAATAATCTTCTGCATAAAATCTACTTGAGAATATCCTGTGTTTTTCTGTAGGTTTGGGTTTGGGTTTTCTCTCTGAACTCCATTTTCAACATAATGGAATACCTTCCCCCAGTCAGAATATCCGTGTGTTCTTCTTAATCCCATTCTTAGGTCTCCATAAAGACTTCTAGAAACAGAAGTAAATAATGCATGATTTTTCCCTGTATGTTGGACGTCATAATGGGCGCTCATTCCTTGGTTGGCAGTAGCGTATCGTGCTCGATAATTACTTATAACCATAGGTTTATCCGTAAACTTAGGATTCTTTGTTTGTAAATGAATCACTCCACCTAATGCATCACTTCCATATTGGGAGTTGCTTGGTCCAAAAATAATATCCACCTGTTCTAAAGAAGCATTATCTATTGTAATAATGTTTTGCAAGTGCCCCCCCCTATAGATAGCATTGTTAAGACGAACACCATCAACCATTAATAAAACCCTGTTGGCCTCAAAACCCCTAATTACAGGGCTACCTCCACCCATTTGGCTTTTTTGCACATTTATTCCCGCCCTTTTTTCGAGTAATTCTGCTGTTGTCTGGGTGTTTAATCTATCTATTTCTTTTGTGTGTAGTACTATTCTTCTCTCTGCTGTTTCTTTTATATTTTCATCATCAATTCTAGTCGACAAAATAACCTCTCCAATGGTTTCAGAATCAAATAATAAGGTGACCTTAAAATCTAATCGCTCTAGGTCTCTTTTTGTAAATTCTCTTGTAATAAATAAGGAGTGGCTTAGTTGGAGTTTTGCGCCTTCAGTAAAATATAATAAACTTACCCCTCCTCTCTCATCTGTATAAGACTCTATTCCTGTGCTTGTGTCCGATACCAAAACCCCTCTTATTGGACTTCCCAATTCATCAAAAACAAAAAGATCTTGAGCTGAAATAAAGCCAAAACAAAAAAAACAAGCAATAAGTATGGGGGTTTGTTTATTCATCGCTAAACACTGTTTGCAATATCTGGTGTGAATTTAGTTCTTTAAAATAATTTAGGTGCAATTTATAATAATCCATCAAAGCCTGTACCAATATTCGCTTTTGGTTTATGGGTATCTTCAAGCCTGCTATTTCTTCAAATCTACAAGAAATTAAATGCTCCCACTGCTCTAAAACATCACCGTCTAAATAATGGGGATGTAGAGGCTTTTGCTGCAAGAAAACACCTTCTTGAAGATCAAAAAATTTTTCTTTGCCACTTGTTGATTCTCTTGGATAAAACCCCAGGTGCTTTGTTAGCTTCATCATAAATAAAAGGTGAAAACAATTTATTATTTTATCTGTAAGGTCTAGCCAATAAATTGATGTGTATAGGAATTCGAACATCTCTTTATTTGGCTCTTCCTCTTTTATGCTGTTTTGTATTAGCTCTACTAAAAAGATTGCAATAGCTCGTTTTATTGGGTGAAAAAAAAGATTTTTAAATGGTTCTGTAATCTTTAAATCTTGAATTATCCTTAATGGAGATTTTTTATTTTTTCTATAGGTTAAATCGACGACGTTAAGTGGCTGAAACTGAGCTGTTCTAAGTCTCCCTCGCTTTCCCCGCACTCCTTTAACAATAAAAGACAACAAGCCCTCTTTTTCCGTGTAAATTTTTAGTATCAGACTTGTTTCAGAATACTTAATTTGATGTAATACTATAGCTCTAGAAGACTGCATTAGCCTCGTATAAATAATATTTTATCAACGTGGTTTACATTCCCCTCTTCATCAGAGCAAAAAACAAAATAAACCCCTGTTTGCACGCTTCTTCCATCAAAGTTTGCTCCATCCCAAGTTGCCTGGCCACCAAGTGCAGTTGTTTCATATACTAAGTTTCCACTTACATCCGTAATTTTCACAACAGCATTGGAAACCAACCCTTTAATCGTTATTAATCCGTCGTAACCTGGTTTAACTGGGTTTGGAAATACAAGAACGTTTGAAAAATCTTCTTTGCCCTCTGTTGCTCCTGACCTGTAAGAAATTAAGCCCTTGTCAGTAGCAATAAAAACCTCTCCAGACAAGTCATTAAACTCTATGTCTATAATTTTGTTTGAAAATAAAGGGCTGTTTTCAGTCGTAAAATGATGTATTTCTTCAGTTCCATTTTCTGAAGTTACTACAACACCACTGTTATTTAGAGCAAACCACTTTCTATTTGCCCCATCTACTTCAATATCATTTACACGCTGACCATCTAGCAAGTAGGTCGTGTATTCGTCTAAAGTAACCATTATTTTCGAGGCGTTTTCTCCTGTAAAAATAAACTCTGGATTGGAAAAAACACTTATTCCGTTATCTGTCCCCACCCATATTTTGCCATCCAAGTCTTCTGCAAAAGAATATACCTTGTTTGATGCTAGGTTTCCTGTTGTTTCTCCCACGGATAGTTTTCGAGCCTTTGCCCCTGAATTGCTTTCATCAAAAACAACAATTCCTCCATCTTTAAGCTGAATCCACTTTTGGTCGTTTTTGTCTATCAAAAGCTTTGATAGCTTCTGGCTCTCTGTAATCCCCACTCCTAGAGGAAAAGACGCCCAGTCTCCATTCAAATATTGAACCGATAATGGTTCTGTTGTCTGTGAATTTGTGCACCACATATTTCCTTTGCTGTCAAATTGAATGTCCCCAATAAGCATCCAGTCCTCATAAATTGCTCGTTTTTGTAAACTACTATTGGTCTCGTTGTAAATTTCTATCTGTTGATTTACCATCTTGGCCAAACCATTGTGCCAGCTTGCAAAATAAATCTCTTCCCCCCTTTTATTTAATGCAACAATGTCGGTAAAATCTTCCTCTAAAAAGCTAGTAGCAATGCCCCACTCATCTATAGCCAACCATGAGGGCTCGGTTTTATTCCATGTGGGGGACCAGTTTTCGTCCATTGCACCGTGAGAGAGCCATATTTCATCTCCAAAGTTTTTTATTTGTACGACATCTGATTCAAAAGGCCCGCTAGGCTGGATAAATTCTACCACTCCTTGATTAGAGTGTAAAAGTCCATTTTTATTATCTGCAATCCAATATTCATTTTTGTTATAATATATAGCATCTGAAAAACTTCCGCTTTCTAGAGCAAAAGCACTTATAGACAGGTAGCGAGCCTGGTTTAGTTCTTGGTCAAGAATAGAAACCCCAGAAGATCTGACAATAACAAGGTTTTCTTCTATTGCCCTAATTGATTTATTCGTGTAGTTTCCTTGCTTTAATGGAAGCCAGTCAGCACCGTCAAATTGATATAGGGTGTCTGTATTAGGGCTATTTTCATTCTTTTTCTGAAAATTTATAATCAATTTATCACCAAATGTTTCCAGCAAATTAATTCTCACGGAACTAGGGATGCTCACTTTTTCCCAAACATCAAAATTAGCGAGGTTTGGGTGGTTTATGTCTGCACTAAAAAAATCATCTTCTGTAAGAGCAAAAATTCTATCTCCTATTTTACCTGTAAATAAAACATTTACATAGCCTCCGTTTTGAGATAAATAATAGGTGTCTTTTACTTCTTGTTTTTTGGCGTCTAGCACAACAACCCCAAAACCACACGACAAATAAATATCATCCCCTATAGGCTCTATATGATTAATTACTTTATTTCCTACGATAGAAGATCTTTTTATTTCAGGTATATTAATACTTTCTCCTGACTGAAAAAGATCTATGTTCCCATTTTCATAACCTATAACTAAGCTGTTTTTATAGCTTTCAATACTACTCACTCCTATATCAGAAAGCCCATTCAGTGTATTTATTCTGTGTATACTTTTGTCTGATTTATGATAACCAAATAAGGCTTTGTCTGTAGACACATAAATGATATCTCCGACTTTACAGACTTGAGTTGCACTACTATATGGAAGGTGATCTCTCCACTCACCAACCCTGAGACTTTGTGCTGAAGAAAATATTGTTATTAATAGAGTGCTTAAAAAAATTGTCTTTTTCATTCAATAAATTTATTTAAAATATCAAACGCATAGACTCTAAAAATAATATATTTGTGACAAAAGGCTCCGTAGTTCAACTGGATAGAATATCAGATTTCGGCTCTGAGGGTTGGGGGTTCGAATCCCTCCGGAGTCACTCAAATGGAGAATTCGTTAAAACACAACAAATTCTCCATATATTTTTTCCAAAATGCTCTGCTTATTATCACCTTTGCCGTTGGTCTTTTAATTAAAAACAACCAAGCTTTTCACTTGCTCGCTTCTCCCGCTTTCCATTTTTAAAAAGTAGGTTCCTGCCTCCAAATTTCCAACATCTAATTTCACGTTATGAACCCCTTCTTGTAAGGTAGTATTTATAGCGAAATCAATAAACTCTCCCAAAATATTAAAAATAGATATTTTTACTTTTTCTTGTTGGGGGATAAAAAACTGAATCATTGTCGTGCTATTTGTTGGGTTTGGAGAGGCTTCAAAATGGTAAGCGCTGTTTTTAGTATTATTTAAGCTTATCCTATCTGTAAGAACTGTTACCGCATCTGCCTCGTAGCCTATTCTTAGGTCAGTAGTTGTCTCCATGTTGTTCTGAGAATCCCACAATTTAAATGTTGGCATTTCTGCACTTAATAACCCATCTTTAGATTTTGTAGTTATGTCGTCCCCCCAAAGAGTTAAAACTGTTGCTGGTTTTGAGTAAACACCAGAACAAATCAAGGTTCCGTGCTTATCAAATGCAGCTATTTCATCTCCTTTTGCTGGAAGGACCTCCCATGATGTGTTTGGAATTATAAGGTGCATGTTTTCTCCTGTTATTTTTGGTTTAGGAAAATGTTTCGCCTTGCTTTCCCCCATTATTTCTATTGATTTTCTATAGTTTTCTTGATTAGATAGATATTGAAGTGTATCCTCTTCAAAAACTTTAATTTGATATCCTTTTCCTGATTCCATCATTCCTATACCGTTAAAGTTCCACTCTGGTAAATATGCATTTCCTAAATAGTCTTTCGCAATAATTAAGTTTCCTATAGAAACTATCTCTGAAAAAACATTAATCGCATTTGCTGGATTAATCCTTAAATACCCAACATTATTCCATCCTTGTAGTAATTCAATTGGATGTAGTTCTGGGAGTGCATAATCCCCTGTAATTGTTATGTTTTCAGAAGCCCGCGTTTTAATAGGGTAGCCTTGACCAATGATAAGATCCCCAATACCATTAAAGTCCCACTCTGGAATATAAGCTGATCCTAGATAATTTTTAACGATAACTATATTTTCTAATATTGGACTCAACAGATGGTCTACTAACATGTTTTCATTTATCATATAAGTTGAAAACGTTGACCAGCCATGAGGAAAAATTATTGTTTGTGAAGTGATTGGATATTCACAAGAGCCATCGTCTTCTGTGGCCATAACTTCATAGTTTAATGCTAGAGTGTCAGTACATCCTAATACTGGAACGGTATATGTTGGTCCTAACAGTGTGTCTGAGTTAGAGCAGTTTGATACTACAACACTCCACTGGTAAGAAGCGCCTGGTTCTGCCTCAAAACCATAATAC
>MDTB01143194.1_pt1 | contig 10029 bp, 6 predicted proteins | sample 811161 | NCBI WGS metagenome assembly MDTB01 (sample SAMN05326650, study PRJNA326480) | marine metagenome | isolation source: seawater | place: Mediterranean Sea | collected 2009
CTTCTTTCCAGCAGTGCAACAGCAGTAGGTTCTTCTGTATCTGTTGAAGAAGGAGTTTACTATGTTCGTGGGCATTTTGTCCAAGTACAAACACAAAGAATTATATTAGACAAATACACGAGCACTCCATCTTATAGGATCGGTTTTACTATTACAGAAACACTTGAGACACCAGAAGAAGATCTAACATTATTAGATAATGCTCAAGGCAGTTCAAATCAAAATGCAAAAGGTGCGCATAGACTTAAAATTGCATTAACACTTTCTAAACTTGCCTTAGATTCGGTAAATGATGGTGATTTTGTTGAATTAATGAGAGTTAAAAAAGGAGTTGTTCAATCTAAAGTTAGAACAACTGAATACTCAGTTCTTGGCGAAACACTTGCTAGAAGAACATTCGATGAATCTGGTGATTATTATGTTAAGAAGTTTGATTTGTTATTAAAAGAAACTTTAGATGATGGACTAAATGATGGTGTCTATAGTTCAGGAACTACTACTGATAGTGGAAATACTGCAGCAGAATCATTTTTTACAATACAAGTTTCTCCAGGAAAGGCATATGTAAAAGGTTATGAGATTGAAACACTAGCACCAAGATTTATTGATGTTGAGAAACCTAGAACATTTAATACAGTTAGTGGATCTTCAACTGCAGTTGAAGTTGGAAATTATGTTTTTGTTAATAATGTTTATGGAACACCAGAGATTAGTCCTAAAATATCAGGAGAAATACCTTCACCATATAAAGATGTTGAATTATATAATAAAGCAACAACCACTAGGGGTAGTGTTCCTTCTGGTGGAACCAAAATTGGTTATGCTAGAGTAAGGGGATTTGAACATCATGAAAGTAATACAGGTAGTGGTTCTCAATTTGTTGCAAATTCATCTGCAACAAATTCATTATTTAAATTATATCTTTTTGACATTAGAATGGAGTCTGTTCTTTCATTATCAGGCACACCGACAGCAGGACAATTAGCAGAAGGTGATAAAGTAATAGGACAAGTTACTGGTGCAACAGGATTTATTAAATTTATTTCATCAAATGTTCTTCACTTAACAGGTGTAAAAGGTGCGTTTTCAGTAGGCGAAACATTATCTAGCACAGGATTTGTTGCTGGTTCTGGTGATGAAATTATAGAGGATAGTTCCAATAATAATCTTACTGTTGCATCATTTGTGACACATGATTTTAATGCAGTAAAACAAATTTATATGGATGATACTGCTGGTAGTTCTAATGATCCAGATTTTACTGCGGATGTATTTTTAGATTCTAATTTAACATTATCTGGACTGGTTTCTATCACAGGTTCTCAGACTGCATTAAATGGTTCACAGACTAATTTTACTCAAGACTTAGCGGTTGGTGATGTACTTTCTATTCCATCAGGTTCTAATGGAGCACTACAGCAAGTAGTTGTTGCCAGTATTACTAGTGACACTTTGGCAACTATAACTGGAACAGTATCAAATACTGTAACTACTGTACAAGTAGTTAGAAAAAGAGCAAAATTAAATGATCAGAACAAAAATATTTTATTAAGAAAATTACAGAAAAACAGAATTAAAACATTAAAAACTGAAACAAATAGTGGATTATCAGATAGTATAGTTACATTAAGAAAACAATTTACAGGAACTACCAATACTAGTGGTTCAGTAACATTTACTTTAGGAACAGGTGAATCATTTAACTCTGTGACAAACACAGATTTTGTTTTATCTGTTCAGTCGGCAGGTTCAGGTTCTGCAGTAATTGGTGATGTAATAAATTTAAATTCATCAACAATGACAGTGCAAAATAATAGCACTTCTTTAGTTTTAACTGATGCTACTCTTCTAGGAAGCACTGCTACAGTGCATTTAATTGCTACTATTACTAAATCAAATATAAACGAAAAAACTAAAACAAGCAATAAATGTTATATGGTTTTGGTTGAAAATAGTGGAGAGGGTCAAAATGCAAAGTATGGAACATCTGCACATCATAAAGATATTTCATTAGGAAAGGCAGATGTTTATAGATTAAGAGCAATATTCGAGTCAGATAGTTCTTCAACTAATCCTGTCCCACCATCTTGGACTTACACCAGTGCATCAGGAGTATTTACAAAAGGTGAATTAGTTACTGGACAAACTTCGGGTGCAAAAGCAACAGTTATTAGAACAGATTCATCATCAGCGGTATTTAGTTTTATATCATTAAATAATTTATCATTTTCTACTGGGGAAACAGTAAAAGGTGAGGAGAGTGGGCATACAATTGTATTGTCAACATTTACAGATGGTTCAAAAGATGTTACTAACAAGTATTTGTTTGATACAGGACAACGAGATAATTTTTATGATATTGCAAGGATAATTAGAAAATCTACATCAACTGCTCCAGTTGGAAAATTATTAGTAATTTGTGATTATTTTTCACATGGCGCTGGTGAATTATTTACGGTTGATTCATATTCCGGACAGATTGATTATAAAGAAATACCTTCTTATTCAGCAACAAGAGTAGATCCAGAGACCAGAGAACCAACAGGACTTTATGATCTAAGAGATGCAGTTGATTTTAGACCTAAAATATCAGATATATCTACAGGATCTTCTGTATCGATTTATGGAGAAAGTGCATTTCCTGTCAATAATTATTCCTTTAATTTTTCTGCTAGAAATTTTACTGATGCAGGTTCATCTGTAATTAACATTCCGAAAGATGGTTCAAATTTCTTTTATGATTTAGAATTTTATTTACCTAGATTTGATTCTTTATTTCTAAAAAATGATGGCACATTTATAGTATCATCTGGCGCACCATCAGAAAATCCAACACAACCTAATTTTATTACTGATGCAATGAAAATTGCCGATCTATCTGTAAATGCATATGTAATTTCAGTAGATGATATAAATTTTAATTTAATTGATAATCGAAGATATACTATGAGAGATATTGGTAATCTTGAAAAAAGAATATCTAATGTTGAATATTATACTTCATTAAATCTATTAGAACAAAACGCCAATGCATTTCAAATATTAGATACAAATGGTCTAGATAGATTTAAATCTGGATTTATAGTCGATAATTTTAGAGGGCATGGAATAGGTGATCCAGTTCATCCTGATTATAGAAATTCTATAGACATGATGTTTAATGAATTGCGTCCGAAATATTACATGAAAAATGTTTCTTTAGATGAAGAGGTTACTACGGATGCAGAAAGAACTACAAGATCTTATCAGAAAACAGGTGAACTATTAACACTACCATATCAACATGTAGTTTCAGTTCAACAACCATATGCAACTAGAGTTGAAAATGTAAATCCTGTTTTATTTTTTACATGGGCAGGTGAGTGTAAGTTGAATCCATCAGAGGATGAATGGTTCGAAAATGAAAGATTGCCTAATTTAATCATTAATCGTGAAGGAAATTTTGATACAGTATTAGCGCAAAATGAAAATGCTATAGGAACAATTTGGAATGCATGGCAGACACAATGGACTGGAACCAGAGCAACAACAATATCTCAATTTGAGAGAGAAGAAATATTAGAAACAGGAATAACTGGTCGAGCAGGAATAGGGACAGGATTTAGAGCATCAGGTAGAAATACTGTTAGAACAGCAACTGCTAGAACAGGAACAGCAACAAGAACAGCAGTTACTACACAAGTTATTGAACAGGTTGATGTTCAAAGAGATGATAGAGTTTTATCTGTTTCTTTAATACCTTTTATTAGATCAAGAAATGTAGCATTCGAAGCAAAAAGATTAAGACCTAATACTAAAGTTTATCCATTTTTTGATAAGACAAGGATCACTCAATATATAACACCAACAGGTGGATCACTTGGTGGTGATTTAATTACAGATGGCGCTGGACAAGTATCTGGTGTATTTGCTATTCCTGATCCAAACGTAAGAGGTAATCCCAGATTTAGAACTGGTGAAAGAATTTTCAGACTATCATCAAATTCTGATGATTCTAAAATTAATTTAGAAACGGAAGCACAAGCATCTTATACAGCATCTGGTACATTAACCGTAAGACAACTTTCAATAACATCTACTAGAAATGCTAGAGTAGTAAGAACTTCTCAAACTGTTAGACAAGAAATTAATCAAGTTACAGAAATTGGTGCTATAACTGCACAGAGTGAATTAATGGAAAGAGTCTTTTGGTCTGATCCATTAGCGCAATCATTTATAGTAGGTTCTACTGGCGGTGAATTTTTAACAAAAATTGATGTTTTCTTTCAAAATAAAGATAGTAGTATACCCGTTACTCTTGAAATTAGAGAAATGGAAAATGGTTATCCTACAGGAAAAATACTTCCATTTAGTACAGTTGTTTTAAATCCATCAAGTGTAAATGTTTCTGATGATGCAAGTTCTGCAACTACATTTACATTCGAGTCTCCAGTATATGTTGAATTTGAAAAAGAATATTGTATAGTTTTACTTGCTGACTCAAGAGATTATCTTGTTTGGATATCAAGAATGGGTGAACAAGATATTTCTGGAAACAGAGTTGTATCTGATCAACCATATCTGGGTGTATTGTTTAAATCTCAAAACAACACAACATGGTCTGCATATGATTTTGAAGATTTAAAATTTACATTACATCGTGCTGATTTTGCAACATCATCTACTGGGTTAGTAACTTATAATAATGCCCAGTTACCAGTTGAAACTTTAGATTCTGATCCTATAACAACATATAATGGACAGAGTTATATTAAAGTAGCACATAAAAACCATCACATGTATAATGTGCTTAATAATGTTGTAATTGATGGAGTATCTTCAGGTATTTCTACTGTATTATCTTCAACTATTCCATCAACTGGTGCAACTACTTTTACCATAAATTCAGCAAATAATTTTCCAGGTTCAGGGACAGTTTTTGTAAAAATTGGTACTGAAATTTTTAGTGGAACATTATCATCAACAACATTTACAATAAGCACAAGAACAGGATCAACTGCTCATGCTTCTGGAGCAACAGTAGAATTGTATATGTTGAATAATATACCTTTAACAGAAATTAATAAAACACATACATCTGTGATGTCTGGTAAAATAGGTGTAGACTATTATTTTATTCAAACTACAGCATCAGGTAATCTCACTGATGTAGGAGGAGGCAGTTCAGTCACAGCATCTGAAAATGCATTGTTTAATACAATGCAAACATTGATACCGTTTTTGAATTACGCTGATACATCTATAACTGCAAAAGTTCAAACAACTTCCTCAACATCACCTGCAGGAACTGAAACTTCATTTAATTTTGAATCATCATCAGTGGCAACTGTTGTACCACTAAATGATAATTTTGACTTTCCGACAGCAAGAATGGTTTGTTCACAGATTAATGAAAATAATGAATTATCAGGTAATAAATCATTTAAGATTACATTTGAACTTAAAAGTGACAGACCTAATTTATCACCTGTTTTAGATACTAATAGAAAAAGTTTTGTAGCAGTATCTAATAGATTAAATAATGTCACATCTTCATCCGATGTATTTCCAACATCAGATTATGTATTTCCTACGGAGTCTAATGGTGATAATAATGAGGCAATATATATTACTAGGCAAATACAATTAAAAACTCCAGGAAATGCTATAAAATTATTCTTTGATGCAGCAAGACCGAATACTACTAATATTGATGTTATGTATCGTATTTTGAGGTCTGATGATGCTAGTGATTTTGATGAATTAGGATTTGAATTTTTTAATACAAATGGTAGTCCTGACTCAACTGTTAATCCATCATCCACATTAGATGATTTCTTAGAATATGAATATACTGCGAATAATATTCCAGAGTTTATTTCTTTTGCAATAAAAATTAGAATGCGTGGAACAAATACAAGTGAAGTACCAAAAATTAAAAATCTAAGAGCAATTGCCTTAGCAACATGATAGGAAACTCATGTCTAATTATATGCAAGTTGAAGGACACAATGATTTGGTTCGTGATGTAAATTCAAAAGCAATTATAAATACTAATATGGCAGCATATGAAGCAGCAGTTAAAAGATCTAAATCAGCACAAAATCAAAAAGATGAATTGCGTGATGCTGTAAGAGATATAAATATATTGAAGAATGAGATGAAAGAAATAAGAACACTTCTAATAAAAATGGTAGAGAATACAAATGGCAACTCGTAACACTACACCAGCATTTACTTTTGAAGAGTGGAGAGTAGAATTTAACGAACTGGCAACAGATGTAGGTGATCTTCAATCTGGTATTACAGGTTCAGTTCCTGCATCTACACCAACATATACAACAGTTAAAACTGCTATCCAAGGTCTGGTGACTGATGTTAACAATATTATGAATGGAACATATAATTTTAGTGGATCCACAACTACTGTTACTCAAGATCTTCAAGTTAATAATAATGCTACTATTGATGGTAATTTAACTGTTAATGGTAATCTTACTTTAGGAAATCAAGACACAGATAGTATTACAATTGCTGCAGATCTAGCAAGTCATTTAATTCCTGATGCAGATAATACTTATGATATTGGTTCTGCTGTTAAATCATGGAAAGATTTACATTTGGATGGTGTTGCGACCATAGCAAATACAACTGGTTCTACATCTACTTCTACTGGTGCTTTAATTGTTTCAGGTGGTGCAGGTATAGGTGAAAATTTATATGTTGGTGGAAATGTAATATCTACTGGTCCAATGTTTGAGAATACTAATCAACCTGTTGCAAATGAGGGATTTGCAATTGCAGTTTCAATTGCTTTAAGTTAAAAAGGTACAAGAATGGCAAATAATTTTAAGAATGGTGGTACGACTGGTTTATCTACGAACTCATCCTCTCCTACCACTCTCTATACTGCTAATAATGGGTCACAAGCAGTTAACTCGATTGTTATTGAACTTGATATAGCAAATACAGGAACAAGTGCAATAACGGCAACTGCTTTACTTTATGATTCTTCAGCGACTGCTTCATACCATATAGTTAAAAATGCACCGATACCTTCTGGTTCAACTCTTAAAGTAATATCTGGACAGAAAGTTGTTCTAAATGGTGATGATCAAATTCGTGCATATGCATCTGCAAATACTGCAGATGCAATAGTTTCTGTATTAGAGGATGTAGCATAAATGTCATACATTGGATTTCCATATAGTATAGATCAAATATACGGACAAACATTTCAGTACGAGTTATTAACAGGCGATGGATCTACTACTGCTTTTACATTTACTGGATTTTTTGTTAGTGCTGCTAGTGTCTTTGTTTTTATAAATGGCGTGCAGCAGAATCCAGTAAATGCTTATAATATAACACCCAATAATGTATCAGGGTCAAATACATTAACATTTACTTCAGCACCATTCTCAGGTGATCAGATAGTTGTAAGGTATAAAATCTAATGGCAATTACTAAAGTTTTTGGTTCAGTTTTAACAGACGTTGAATTTTCAGGAGATTCATTAAAAATACCAGTCGGAACTACTTCTCAAAGACCTAGTTCTGCTGCAAATGGAATGATAAGGTATAATACAACTACCAATGAGTTTGAAATATATGCTAACGGAGCATGGAAAAGTAGCACATTAGCGTCTGATAGTTCAATAGCAGTTATTACAGGTAATACAGCAAATAGATCTAGTTCTCCTGTTGCAGGAATGTTTAGATTTAATACTGATGAATCAAATTTTGAAGGTTATGATGGAAATTTTTGGGGACAAATTGGTGGAGCAGCTAAAGTTGAATTTTATAATACATCAGGAGTCAGATCACTAATTGGTGTTGGTGCATTTTCATTCTACAATGAAAGCGGAACATATGTTCCTATTACAACAAGAAATGGTAATGTACCATTTATACTAGCAGATGGAACAGACACATATTTAAAGGTTAATTAAAAATGGCAATTACGAATGTAGAGGTTGTAAAACCAATTAAATCCGGAACTATTACCACTGCACTTGGTGAATTAACAAATGGAGAAACATTTACGTTAAAAGGTGATGGTTCTAGTGAATCAGGACAATTCACTTTAAATAATGCTGCAAATACATATGGTACAACTATTAAATCTGGTGCAGTTACATCAAATATTACCCTCACTCTTCCAGTAAATACAGGAAATAATAATCAAGTTTTAAAAACAGATGGTAATGGTGTACTTTCTTTTGTAGATCATAATAGTAATGAAATGTCAGGTGATACTTCTCCGCAATTAGGTGGTCCGCTTGATGTAAATGGCAATTCAATTGTTTCTACTTCTAATGGAAATATTTCATTTCTTCCGAATGGTTCTGGAAAGGTTTTATTAGATGGCGATGGAACCAATTCTGGTACAGGAAGTGGTGGAATTAGTATAGAAAATGGTTCTATCGATATAAAAAATGCTGGATCAGTTAGTAATGTAAAATTTTATTGTGAGTCATCTAATGCTCATTATACTCAATTACAGAGTGCTCCACATAGTTCATATAGTGGCAATGTTACAGTTACACTTCCAACCACAACAGGAACATTAATAACTACAGCAGAGGCACAAGCACTAATAACAGGAACAGAAACATTTACAGCAACAGGATCAATAACAGCAGGACAAGTTGTAGCATTAAGAACTGATGGAAATGTTGAAGTAGTTTCTGCCTCTAACGTCGCTAACTGGATTGGTGTTTCTACTCAAACAGTTACAAATGGAAATACACTTAAAGTTACAATTTTAGGTGGTATTAATACTAATTTAACAGGACTTACTATAGGTTCAGTTTATTATGTACAAAATGATGCAACAATTTCTACATCTAGTGGTTCTTATAAAATAGGAAGAGCAATAGCAACTACCAAACTGTATATTACTGAAGGAAATGATTAAAAATAATGTCTATACTAAAATCAGTAAAATCTGGAAATATTGTTTTACATTTAAGTGAATTTGTAACTGGAGATAAATTCACTCTTAAAGGTGATAATTCTTCTTCTAATGCAGAATTTATTTTAAACAACAGTTCCAATAGTTATAATACGAAATTAAAAACAGCAACAGTTACATCAGATATAAGTTTTGTGTTACCACCTAATAATGGTAATGATAATCAACTTTTTACATCTGACGGCAGCGGAAACTTTACTTTTACAGATAACAGTTTTAATGTAGATCAAGATACATCACCAGTGTTATCTGGTAATTTAGATATAAATTCTAATAATTTTGTTTCTGTTAATAATAATAATATTTCCATTGTTCCTAATGGATCCGGAACTATTTTAATGGATGGTGATGGATCGAATTCTGGTGCAGGAAGTGGTGGTATCGTATTAGAAAATGGTTCTATTGGTATAAAAAATTCTGGATCAGTAAGTTCATTATCTTTATATTGCGAAAGTTCTAATGCACATTATACAAAAATTCAAAGTTCACCTCATAGTTCATACACTGGTAATGTAACACTTACACTACCTGCTGCAACTTCAACTTTGGGGTATGCATCTAATATTCCGAATAATTATGGAGAGCAGAGTTTTGTAGCATCAGGAACTATTTCTGCTGGAAATATTGTTGGATTAAAAAGTGATGGCACAGTTGAAGTAATTAATGATATATACACATCATATTCAAATACAAAAGATGATCATGATGATATTGCAGTGTATAATGCAACAACTGGTGGTCCAGATGTTGATGGTAGATTAAAAGCATTTTTTGATCCATCAGTAAATAAAATATTAGTGACTTATGTACGTAAACCTAGTGGGAACAGTCGATTATATGCAGTAGTAGGAACAATCTCAGGGACTGCTATTACTTTTTCTTCTGAAGTTGCATTGACAGCAACTGCTAATCACATGGATTATGCGTATAATTATGATGTAGTATACGATCCAAATTCATCTCAATTTATACTTATATATTCTGTTGCTAATAGTTACTGGAGAGGTCGAGTATTTTCAATTTCTTCATCATCAGTTATTACTTTAGGTACTACTGTATCTAATAATATTATTA
>MDTB01207483.1_pt1 | contig 10029 bp, 12 predicted proteins | sample 811161 | NCBI WGS metagenome assembly MDTB01 (sample SAMN05326650, study PRJNA326480) | marine metagenome | isolation source: seawater | place: Mediterranean Sea | collected 2009
CTTCAGGCTTTTGCCAATACAGGCAATACAGTTGTTGTTATTGAACACAATTTAGATGTTATTAAAACAGCAGATCATATTATTGATATGGGTCCCGAAGGAGGCGTGAATGGTGGTGAAATTATTGCTGAAGGCACTCCGGAAAAAGTATCACAAGTTGCAAAAAGTTATACAGGAAATTTTATTAAAGAGCTTTTAGGTTCTACTACTATGAAAAAGACTGCTTAAAATCAAAAAATATGTTATAAAATATCATGATTTCGATTCTACAATCTTTATCTAGAACAATTCATTATTCATTAGCTTTAGCAATTCTATTATTTTTAGGATTACACTTCTCTGGAGATGGGTTTGCGTTTGATGTAACCTTTTGGAGTTGGTTAGCAAGATACGTACATGTAATAGTTGCCATAATGTGGATTGGGTTATTATGGTATTTTAATTTTGTTCAAATACCAAACATGTCAAAAATTCCAGATGAGCAAAAACCAGCAATTGGTAAAGTGATCGCACCTGCTGCACTTTTCTACTTTAGATGGGCTGCTGCATTTACTGTTTTATCAGGATTTATTCTTGCGTGGCTAAATGGGTATTTACACCAAGCAATGACACTAGGCATTGATGGCTCATATGGAAAAAATACAGCTATAGGAATAGGAATGTGGTTAGGTTTAATTATGGCTTACAACGTTTGGTTTGTTATTTGGCCTAATCAAAAAAGAGCACTTGGTATGGTTGAGTGTACACCAGAAGCAAAGGCGGCATCCGCTAAAACTGCAATGCTGTTTTCTAGAACAAACACATTATTGTCACTGCCAATGTTGATGACAATGGTCGCAGCACAAAATCTTTATTAAGGAATAATTTTTTCTTCATCTTTCTGCATTGTCTTGTAAGAAACCTTAAAATATTTAAGAATAGGTGAGGCAACAAATATAGAAGAATAAGTTCCTATTATCACACCAATTATCATTGCAAAAGAAAAACCCCTTAATATTTCTCCTCCTAAAATAAAAATAGCAAATAAAGCTAAAAGAGTTGTTGCTGAAGTAATTATAGTTCTTGAAAGTGTTTCGTTTATAGATAGATTTGAAATTTCTTCAATATTTAGTTTATGATATTTAGATAAATTTTCACGAATTCGATCATAGATAACTACAGTATCATTCATTGAATAACCTACGATAGTTAATACAGCTGCAATAATTGATAAATTTATTTCGAAAGACATTATTGAAAAAATACCAACGGTAATGATTACATCATGAAACAAAGCAACTATCGATCCAATACTAAATTGCCACTCAAATCTTATCCAAATATAAAATAGCATAGCAGCAAGAGATAAGCCTATAGCAATAATTCCTGATTGTAATAACTCGCTACTTACTTTTGGTCCTACATTTTCAACTCTTCTAAAATTTACATCTGTATTAAGATTTTTTTTTATAGTTTCTTTTATTAAAGGTATTAGTTTAGCGTTCTCATTTGACTTTTGCTCTACTTTAATTAAGTAGTCACCTTTTCTTCCAAATTCTTTAATATTTACATCACCAAGATTTATCTGAGAAAAAGATGATCTGACATCTGAAATTTTAATATTTTGATCAACAATTCTAAGTTCGATCAAGGTTCCGCCTTTAAAATCAATTCCATAATTTAAACCTTTTAATATAATAAAAACTATACTAACAATAAAAATAATTAAAGATAAGTAATTAGCTTTTTTAAATAAAATAGAGAACCTATAATTACTCATTATAATTTTACTTTCCCTTCTTTATTTCTTAATACTAAAACTGAAGTTAAATGACGAGCTATAAAATATGCTGAAAAAAGAGTTGTAATAATACCTATTCCTAAGGTAACCGCAAAACCTTTTACTGGGCCTGAGCCAAAAGCAAATAATATTATAGCTGCAATCAAAGTAGTTATATTTGCATCTAAAACTGTAATTTTTGCTTTACTATAACCAATATCGAAGGCGTGTATGATTGACTTTTCTGTCTTTAGTTCTTCTTTAATTCTTTCATAAATTAAAACGTTAGCATCTACTGCCATACCAACAGTTAAAATAATTCCTGCTATGCCTGGAAGAGTTAATGTTGCCTCAAGCAAAGTTAAAATACCAATTAACATTATTAAATTAGCTAATAGAGACACATTAGCTATGATTCCAAAAAGACGATACTTATAAAGCATAAAAATAATTACTAGTAAAAAACCAACTATTAAAGATATAGATCCAGACTTAATAGAGTCTTCACCAAGATCTGGTCCAACAGTTCTTTCTTCCACAATAGTTAAGGGTGTGGGTAGCGCTCCAGATCTCAATAAAAGAGCTAAGTCTGTACTTTCTTGAAAAGTGAAATTTCCAGAAATTACACCACTTCCACCTGTGATTGGCTCCCTAATAGATGGAGCGCTAATAATTTTGTCGTCTAAAACTATAGCAAGTCTTTTACCAACATTGTTAGAAGTTGTTTTTGCAAACTTTTGTGCGCCTAGTCTATCAAGAGTAAAACTTACAATCGGCTGATTTGACTGATTATCAAGTCTGGGTTGTGCATCAATTAAATTGTCTCCACTCATGATAATTCTTTTACTTACAGTTAAATCTTCACCAGTTTCTGAAACTAATTTATCAACTCCGAATTCACCAACATCATTAGAAACTAACCTAAAGTTCAGTTGAGCTGTTTTGCCTAAAAGATTTTTAATTCTCTCAGGTTCTTTTATTCCAGGAAGTTCAACTAAAATTCTTTTGTCCCCTCTTTGCAAAATTGTAGGTTCTTTGGTTCCCACGTCATCAATTCTACGCCTAACAATTTCAATAGATTGTTTTAAAGCTGAATTATTTATAGTTAATATTCCATATTTTGAAAATAATACCGTTATCTTATTATTCGTATTTAGTAGATCAAGTTCATACGTATTATATTTGTTAATAAATTGATTCAAAAGATTATCTTTCTTAGCAAAAAATAATAAATTTAATTTTTTCAAATCTTTATTTTCTATTTCAAATGATAAACTTTTCTTATCTACAGTAAAATCTTTATAAATAATTTCATTTTTTTTGAGTAATTTCTTTAATGGTAAAACTTTATCTTGAATACGTTCTGCAATAAGAGGATTAGTATTTATTTCCAATAAAAGGTATGATCCACCTTGAAGATCTAGTCCTAGATTAACTTTTTTATCTATAAGTTTATTTTCATTGTTTTGAATATTTAATAATGAAAAAAAACCAATTATTAAAAATAAAAGGTAGATAATAAAAATTTTTGTTTTGGTAAAATTTAACACTTAGAAAGAATTATTTTTTAACTTCTTTTTGCAACAAGCTTGTAACAGTAGATCGTATAATTTGAACTTTAACGTTTTCAGACAAATTGACTTCAATTCTATCATCTTCCATTACTCTTTCAACAGTTCCTATTATGCCGCCGGAAGTTATAATTTCATCGCCACGCTTTAACGACTCTACCATTGCTTTATGATCTTTCACTCTTTTTTGTTGAGGTCTTATTAGAAAAAAATAAAAAATAACAAAAATTAGTATTAAAGGTATAAACTGTGCTATTCCTTGGCCATTCATAATTATTTGAATAAGTATAATAAATGAGTAATTTAAACAAGGAAATACTTATGGATAAATTAAATTTTATCCAAATTTTGCATATATTTTCTCAAAGGCACAGGTATTGAAATAGACCCATCTTTATTTTGGTTGTTTTCAAGAATGGCTATTAAAAGCCTTCCAACAGCTAATCCAGACCCATTTAATGTACCAACATATTTATTTCCTGATGAAGTTTTAAATTTAGTATCCATCCTTTTAGCTTGAAAAGTTCCACAAGATGAACAACTAGAAATTTCACGATATTTTCCCTCAAATGGCATCCAAACTTCTATATCGTAAGTTTTTTCTGAAGAAAACCCCATGTCCCCAGAACATAATAATGAAATTTGATAAGGAATTTTCAGTTGTTTTAATATTTCTTCTGCACAAGACAACATTCTTTCAAGTTCTTCACTGCAAGTTATCGGATCAACTATGCTGACTAATTCAACTTTATAGAATTGATGTTGCCTGATCATACCTTTGGTATCCTTGCCATAACTACCTGCTTCCTTTCTAAAACAAGGAGTATTTGCTACAAAGCGCATTGGAAGCTTTTTTGTTTCTATAACACTTTCTCTATATAAATTAGTTAAAACAACTTCTGCTGTTGGTATTAAAAATTTTCTCTTCTCAGATTTGTCTAACTTAACTTCAAATTGATCTTCTTCAAATTTTGGCAATTGACCAGTACCAAACATAGTATCTTCATTTACCATTAACGGTGGAGAAATTTCTACGTAATTAAATTTAGTTGTATGAATATCTAACATAAAATTCATTAAAGCTCTTTCCAGAAGCGCATATTTATCTCTTAAAACGACAAATCTGGAACCCGACAACTTAGAAGAAGTTTCAAAATCTATTTGATTATCTTGTTCACCCAATTGAGTGTGGGATTTTATAGTAAAATCAAATTTTTTAACATCACCTACTTTTTTAATTATTTTATTTTGTGACTCGTCGATACCAATGGGAACTTCATCTAAAGGTATGTTAGGAAGGTGAGAAATTAGAAAATTAATTTCTTTTTGAGTGTTATTATGTTGATTTGATAATTCATCTATTTTAATTGATAGTTCTTTTGATTTTTCAAAATTAGATTTATCTTTAGTTTTAGATAAAATCTTCTTGTCTTTCTCAAAGGACTCTTTTTTTTGAATCAATTCTCTATTTATTTTATCTAAGGATAATAATTTATCAAAGTCTATTTTGGTATTTCTATTAGATAGTTTGTTTTTAAAATTTTCTAAATTTTTTCTAATATCTTTTAAATTATGCATTTTTTTTCTTTTCAATCATTTTAACTGTAAGTATAGATAATTCATACAAAATTAATAAGGGTAAAGCTAAACCAATTTGTGTTATTGGATCAGGAGGGGTCAATAAAGCGGCAACGGCAAATATAATTACTACAACATATTTTCTTCTTTTTTTAAGATAATCAGAGTCAACAACGCCAATTCTAGCTAATAAGCTTAGAATAACAGGTAATTGAAAGCTAATTCCAAATGCAAAAATTAATCTCATTATTAAAGATAAATATTCATTAACTTTTGCTTCTAATTGAATAGCTATAGTGGCTGCATCAGCAGAAGACTCAAAACTTAAAAAAAATTTAATTGCTAAAGGCATAATTAAATAATAAACGAGTGCTCCTCCTAATATAAATAATATTGGAGTAAGTATTAAATAAGGTAATAAAGCTTGTTTTTCATTTTTATATAAACCAGGTGCAACAAATTTCCATAACTGAGTTAAAAAGACTGGACTTGTTATAAAAAAAGAGGCAAAAAAAGCTACTTTTAGATACGTAAGAAAAGCTTCATGCAAAGCTGTAAAAATTAATCTTCTATCTAAATTATTTTCAATAACGGCATTAGAATAAGGTTTTACTAAAAAAGAATAGATCTCAGCTGAAAAAATATAACAAATTATAAATGTAAATAATAAAAATAAAAAAGAATAAATTAGTCTTGATCTTAATTCACTTAAATGTCCTACAATACTAGTGTTTCCATCTGGATTCTTTTCAGTCATCTTTTTTACTGTTATCCTTTTCTTTTTCTTTATCTTCAATTTCAGTTATTTCATTAATATTTTTTTGCACATCGTAAAAGTATGATTTTATTGTTGAAATCCAATTCCCAATTTTTCTTAAAACGATAGGAAAATCTTTAGGTCCAATAACTAAAATTGCAATTACCACTATTAAAAGTAATTCAAACCAACCAATTTGTGGCATTAAAATTAATTATTATTTGTATTGTTATTATCGTCGGGGTCTTTTTTGGATGAGTCAGGATTATCGGCCATTCCTTTTTTAAAACTTTTAATTCCTTTAGCTACATCGCCCATTAAATCAGAGATTTTACCTCTCCCAAATAAAAGAACTACTAAAACTACTACTATAGCTATTTGCCAAAAACCGATACTCATAGTCATTTTATACACAATAATTTGAATTAAATAAATAACTTAATCGTCTGATTTGGGTGATTGATCAATCGCTTTTTCAATATCAGAGTAAATATCTACTTTTTTACTAGCCGTTTGATCTTTATAAAATTTTCCAGTGCCGAAAATCGTCGAATCTACTGATGTACTATCTATTAAGCCAGCAGAACTTAGTTCTTCAATAGTTGGAAGATCGGATAATTTTTGTATATTAAAGTGGTTAAGAAAATTTTCAGTTGTTGAATACATTATTGGCTTTCCAGGCACATCTTTTCTTCCTGCTGGAGTTACCCAATTTAATTCTAGCAAAATTTCAAGAGTGTTAGTGCTAAAAGCAACTCCTCTTATTTCTTCAATTTCAGACCTTGTGACTGGCTGGTGGTAAACAATGATAGCTAAAGTTTCAATCGTAGATTTCGATAATTTTCTTTGAGTTGATTTTTGTAACGACATTAATTTCGAAAGATCTTCTGCAGTTCTAAAAGACCACTTGTTTTTAATACAAACTAGATTTATCCCCCTACTGTTGTAATCTGACTGAAGATTTTCTAGAATTTTGTTCATATTAGATTTAATTTGGACTCTAGACTCTATAGTTTCAATATCTAATGGTTCTGAGGCGGCAAATAATATAGCTTCTACTTGTCTTTCTATTTTTGAAATATTTCTTGGAAAAGAAATTATATTAGTTTTATTTTTTAATTTTTTTTTCATTTAATCAATTCTTTTTAAGAAAAGTTTATCGAACAATTTTTCTTGCATTAAACTTACATTGCCCTCTTTTGTTAATTCTAAACATGCAGCAAACATTCCAGCTAAACCAGTTCTTTTCATGCCTTTAGATAGAAATTGTTTAGGTATGAGTTCCTCAATTAATTTCCAATCTTTCATCACATCATAATTAGATTTAATTTGCTTTATGCCCTCCTCAGAGGTTAAAACTGGAAGTTTTGGGATATTAACTACTTGAAAAGCTTTTTGCATTTTTAAAGTAGCGTAAGATTTTAATAATTCATATAAATTTACATTATAAACTGGTGTGTTTATAGATCTAATCCCACCTTTCATTCCTCTGTAAAAAATGTTTACACCAATTCTCTTTTTTTTAAGCATTTGATCAGACAAAAGTCTTATTAATTCAAGTTTTTTTAGTTGTAATTTTAATTTTTCAGCAACTTCAAATGCCTTAAAATCATCTTCTTCATCTTCTGGCAAAAGTAATTTTGATTTAAGATATGCAAGCCAAGTAGCCATTAGTAAAAATTCAGAAGCTATTTCTAAATTAAGATTTTCTGTTTTTTTTATATAAGAGAGAAATTGATCTGCTAGTTTCGTAATAGATATATCTGCTAAATCAACTTTTTGTGATTTAGCTAAATCTAATAAAACCTCAAGTGGTCCAGAATAATTAGGTATTTCTACAGAAATTGAATTATTTAAATTTGATTCCATAATTATATTTTAGCTTAAAAATTTATAAAATTCTGAAGTTTTTTTAGCAGTAAAACTGTCTATAATTGGTATTTTGTTTAATAAATTTTCAGAATCTTTATATTTTCCAGCACAATACAAAACTAAGTTGCAGCCAGCTTCTAAAGATTTTAATGCATTATTAAGTAAATCATATTTAAGAGCCTTCATTGATATATCGTCAGATATAAGAATGCCTTTAAATCCAATTTCTTTTCGTATTATATTTTGAATAATAAATTTAGAATGGGTTGATACATTTTGTGTATCCAGGCGTTTATAAAGAATATGTGCAGTCATGGCAAAATAGGAGTTAACTTTATGAAAACAATCAAAATCATTTTTCTGCAAACTGTTATAAGAGTCTTTAACTAAAGGAAGTCTTTTGTGACTATCAGACTGCGCACTTCCGTGGCCAGGTAAGTGTTTAATTATTGTGCCAATTTTATTTTTTTTGTATGTATTCACGCACAAACGCCCTAAATATTTTATCGTTTCTTTTTTAAATGAGTAAGATCTTGAACCAATTATTTTGTTAGTTTTTCTCTTTAATATATCTAAAACTGGAACTGTATTAATATTTATCCCAAGAGATTTAATGACACTTGATAAGGAGTAAATATAATTTTTATACAAACTTGATGCCAAAGGTTTGTTTGCTTTATATAAATCACCAAAGAATTTTTGAGAGTAAATCTTGTTATCTATTATACTGGATAACCTACAAACATTGCCTCCCTCTTCATCAATTAATATAGGGTATTTTTTATCTTTTATTGCTCTTCTTATACTGCTGGTGAGTTTTTTTGTTTGATCATAAGACTCAATATTTCTTTTAAAAAGTATGATTCCCCAGGGTTTATTTTTTATGATCAATTTTCTTTCTTTATTTGTTAATATCTTGCCAGATATACTTGTAATTATTGCTCTTCTTTTCATTTGCTCTTAATTAAATTCCAAAAATTTCTTTTTGTTTTTTTTTGAGTGTTTGTAAATCCAGAGTTGTATTCTATTATATTGTTAGTATCATTTGGTAAGATTAAAAGATTTTTTTTTTCTTTCAACAATGTGCTTTCTATATTTAACCTATTTTTATTAATTTTAGCTTTATTCGAGTCTGATTTATATTCAATAAAAACAAAATAAAAAAATAAACAAACTAAAAAAAACATTATTGTAAAAAGAAAATTTTTTAACATTACATTTTTTTGGGCAATGAAACTCCTAAAATACCCATTCCATTTTCTATAACAATTCCTAAAATTTTAATGATAGCTAAAGTATTTAGATTTTTAATTTTATTATTTGACATAAATTTAAAATTATCATTTTCATTACCTTTGCTCCAATATGCGTGAAATACAGTTGCTAATTCATATAAATAAAAAGGTATTCTATGTGGTTCATATTTTTTTGAAGCTGTATCTACAATTTTTGGCCAATCATACAATTTTCTTAATAATTTATTCTCATAATCATTTAATTTAAATTTATTGGTCTCAAATGTAATTGGATCGTATATTTTTTTGTTTAATGTTCTTAAAAGGGAGCTAATTCTAGCATAGCAATATTGAACATAAAAAACGGGATTATCTTTACTTTTTTCTAGAACCTTATCAAAATCAAAATCTAATTCGACGTCATTACTTCTATTCAACATCATAAATCTAATTGAGTCTTTATTTACTTCATTTAACAAATCACTTGCAGAAATAAAATCACCAGCTCTTTTTGACATTTTAAAAGGTTTGCCTTTTTTAAAAAGTTTTACAAGCTGACACACGCGGCATTCTAAATCTATGGAGTTATTTGAGAGAGCTTTTACAGCAGACTTAATTCTTTTAATATAACCTGTATGATCAGCTCCTAATACGTTGATTAATACATCGTACTTTCTAGAAATCTTATCTGAATGATAACCAATATCATTAGCAAAATATGTCCATGAGCCGTCATTTTTTTGTAAGGCACGATCAGCATCATCACCGTATTGGGTAGATTTAAAAATTAACCTTTTAATTTTTTTCCAATTTTTTATATCCTCACCTTTTGGAGGTTCTAAAAAACCTTCTTTAGCAAGTTTGTTATCCCATAGATATTTAATAGCTTTATCGACGAGTTTTTTTTTAATTAAATCCTTTTCTGAAAAGAAATTATCATGTTTAATGCCGAGTCTTTCAAGGTCAGACTTAATTAAATTCATCGAGTGTTCTAAAGATTTTTCACTTAAAAAATCAAACATATTATCAAAATTATCGAATTTTTTATCTGGAAAATCTTCAATTATTTGTTTTGCTATTTGAACAACATATTCACCTGGATAAAAGTTTGGATGATCGACAAAAACTTCATTATTTTTGATTTCTCTTATCCTTAAGTAAACAGATTTAACGAAGTTTTTAATTTGTTCTCCATAATCATTAATGTAATATTCTTTAGTGACTATGTTTTTGTTAAATTTTAATAAATTAGATAAA
>MDTB01031362.1_pt1 | contig 10028 bp, 10 predicted proteins | sample 811161 | NCBI WGS metagenome assembly MDTB01 (sample SAMN05326650, study PRJNA326480) | marine metagenome | isolation source: seawater | place: Mediterranean Sea | collected 2009
CAGGAAATCCAGAAACTGGGATGCTTTCATCTCATAGGATTTACACCACAGCAACTCATCTCGGTAATGGAGCTTATGGAAACGCAACAGGAAAAAAATTAAAATATCGCGTGATCGCCGATTGTCATGCTAAAAATAATCAAATCGACGACGAGTGGTTAGTCCGTGATCAGGGTGCTATTGTTTTACAATTAGGATTAAAACCCAAGAGCTATGCCCGAGATCTTATTAAACGTGAAGGTGGATACGAAAACTGTGTGGTACCCTTCAACCCTAACATAGATGTAACCGGTCCATATAAAGGCAGAGGGAATAATAATGAATGGGGCGAAAAATACGCCGATATACTTCAAAACATGATGAAATCGGACTTCTCAATAGTCTCAAAAGCTTACGATCGAGCCTGTCAGCTAGAATATCCGAATGGTATGAATGAAACAAGTCATCGCGCAGTCGATGAATTCTGGATGTCCCTTCGATCAAGTTTCCCATTGGCAAAATTTTCCATTGAACATCAAATAGGTCGAGAAGACACTTTGATGCCACCTCGAGCCGCTATTCGTTTCAGCTTGCACGGCAAGCATGATGGTTGGGGCCGATTTGGTAAACCGTCAGGCGCAAACGTTTACATTATGGGTATTGCCCACGTCGAATTTGGTCCATGGGGACTGAGGCGTGAATTTGTTGTATTTGATGAAATAGCTATTTGGAAACAAATCATCCTGCAGACTGGTTAAAGAAAGGGTTAAGAAAATGAACAGTTATGAAATCGAAAAGCGAATTGTGCGCTACGGCGAATTAATACCGTGCAAAACAGCCTTCATTGACGCTCACACGCCAGGTTCAGATAAAAAAGAAAATTTTACAATTATAGGTGGCGGTGTTTCAGAAAGTGCCGATCAACATGTTCATATAAAGGAAACTCCAGGCTTCAATATTGGAGCTGCAGGTCAACCACCTCGTTGCAGAAATAGTTTGCATTCGCATAGAACAGCTGAGGTGTTCTTTGTCCTAAAAGGTCGATGGCGGTTTTTTTGGGGTAGATGGGGCACCGCTGGAGAGGTAACTTTGAATGAAGGTGACATTATCAATATTCCTACTGGAATTTTTCGTGGGTTTGAAAATATTGGAACTGACTACGGTATGATAATGGCCATACTGGGCGGCGATGATGCAGGCGGAGGAGTTATTTGGGCACCTCAGGTAATAGATGACGCCTCAACACACGGGTTGATTTTAGCAGAAACAGGCCGGCTTTATGATACAAAAAAAGGTCAAAAGCTACCCGAAAACGTAAAACCAATGCAAATCCTCACCGAGAAAGAATTGGAACAGTATCCTGAACTGACAACTAAAGAAGTTGTGCCGGGTCACGTTGCCCGATATTGGGATTTAATGGCTTTAGCTGATACCCATCCTGTAACTGTAATCGGCGAAAATGGTTTGCTAATAGACCGTCCTGGGTTTGAAGTTGATTTTTTAATGAATAATTCATCATTGGAGACAGGAGAGGCTTCGGAGAAGCATACCATTCTGATGCCGATGAAAGGCCACTGGCGATTGTCATGGGAAAATGAAGAAACAGTAATTAATCCGGGAGATACGGTCGCTATTCCTCCCAACTTAAAACATAAAATTTGTCCATCTATGACTGGGGAGGCCTCACTTTATCGGATAAGAAATACTTCCGATCCAGCTGGAGCAACATGGAAGAAAAACTAATGAAATTACCAATAATTCTATTGCCTGGACTTATGTGCGATCAGAGACTATTTCAACCGCAATTTGAACTCTTATCAAAAGAAAGAAATGTAATATGTGCCAGGACTTTTGGTTTTGAGTCTATTCCTGAAATTGCCTCCAATATACTTAAAAATGCTCCCAAAAAGTTCATATTGGCCGGCTTATCTCTGGGAGGGATCGTTGCATTAGAGCTCGTCCGACAATCGCCAGAAAAAATACAAAAACTTATATTAATGGATACAAGTCATCAGGCAGAGCCAGAACATATTTCAATAAAACGCGAACGGCAAATCCGTGACGTAAAAAAAGGTAATCTTCAAAAAGTTATGATAGAAGAACATATTCCTAATTATTTCGCCAACCAGTCCATGAGCGGTTCTATGTCAAAGATATGTGTTCAAATGGCACTTAAGCTAGGTGCCGAAGTGTTCATGCAACAATCACGAGCGTTAATTTCTCGAACTGATCAAACGAAAACTCTTCAGAAAATCAAAGTACCAACGATGATATTATGTGGAAAGCATGATCGTTTATGTGACATTAAAACACACAAAAAAATGCATAAGTTAATCAATGAATCAACGTTAAATATTATTGATGATGCGGGTCATCTACCGACCCTCGAAAGTCCACTGAAAACAAATAGGATATTAAAAGAATGGCTAAAATAGATCCCTCAGCCACCTTGTGGGCGCTTTTGAGAGAAATTGACACTCCCACTGTATGCAACGCAATTGAAGTTGCTCAAGGAAGTCGTGGGTTTAATAAATTCACTAAAGGTACGATGCAAAGCTCTAATCCTAACTTTGGATCCTTCGTTGGTTACGCGCGCACAGCCAAAATATCCGGCATTTCAAAACCTACTGAAGCACCAGAAAAAATAAAAAAACTGAGAATGCAATATTTTCGTCATATGGCCTCAGGACCGGAACCAAAAATTGCAGTAGTGGAAGATGTCGACTTTCCCAAGTGTGTCAGTGCCTGGTGGGGAGAAGTTCATACAACCGTTCACAAAGGGTTAGGTGTTGCAGGAGCCATTACCAATGGTGTGATGCGTGATTTAGGTGATTTGGCACCAGGGTTTCCAGTAATTGCAGGGTCGATCGGACCAAGTCACGCTTATGTCCGTGCAACCGAACTTGCAACAAAAGTAAATATTTTTGGTCTAGAGATAGAGGATGGTGATCTAGTCCATGCAGATCGCCACGGTGCGTTAGTTATTCCTCCCGAGGTAATTTTTAAGCTTGAGGCGTCTATAAAAAAATTAAATTCTACCGAGCACCTTATATTAGGTCCTGCCCGCGAACCGAATTTTGATATTAAAAAATTAGAGATCGCTTGGGCAAAATTTGAAAAGGCCCGGACTTAGATACTACAACTACTCAAGAGGGATGAAAAATGACCAAAATAAAAGTAACTCATGTTGGAAGCCTGCCGAGAAGCCAAGAGGTAGTGGATCTCATATTCGCTCGTGAAAACAACAAACCGTTTGAGGAAGAAAAATTTAACTTGGTAATGACAAAGGCCGTCTCCGAAACAGTTAAAAGGCAGGTTGAGGCAAAAGTGGATATTGTTAGTGATGGAGAAACTTCTAAAATTAGTTACGCCACTTATGTTAAAGATCGATATACTGGATTTTCCGGTGACAGCCCTAGAAATGCTCCTGCCGACTTGAAAATGTTTCCGGGGTTTCTAAAGCGGTTAGCAGATGATGGCGGTACTCCACAATACGCTCGACCAATGTGTACATCAGAAGTAAAATCAAAAGGACAGGCGGAATTAATTAAAGATATTAATAACTTAAAAGATGCAATGAGCCAACATGGAGCATCAGAGGGGTTTATGAACGCAGCTTCACCAGGTGTTATTTCTCTTTTTTTGCAAAACAACTTCTACAAGACTCGCGAGCAATATTTAAGTTCGCTTGCGGATGCGATGAAGGAAGAATATGAGACAATCTCAGCATCAGGACTGAAATTGCAACTCGATTGTCCCGATTTAGCCTTGAGTCGCCACATGCTCTTTAACAATTTAACTGATGATGAATTTTTAAAAATAGCTAGCATGCATGTTGAAGTTTTAAACTACGCATTGAGGGAAGTTCCAGAGGAAAATATCCGTATTCATATCTGTTGGGGTAATTATGAAGGTCCCCACTGTTGCGATATTGGAATGGAAAAAGTTTTTCCAATTTTGATGTCAGCTAAGGCAAGGTACGTGCTCTTCGAAACATCTAATCCTAGGCATGCTCATGAGTGGACTGTCTTTAAGGAAAGAAAAAGCGAAATCCCCACACATAAAGTTTTAATTCCAGGAGTGGTTGATACTACTACTAATTTTGTCGAACACCCCAAATTAGTTGCGCAGCGTTTAAAGAAATTTACGAGTATCGTTGGAAATGAGCGTGTTATTGCAGGAAGCGATTGCGGCTTTGGAACTTTTGCTGGTTACGGAGCCATAGACCCAGATATAGCTTTTGCAAAATTAACCTCGTTGTCGAAAGGTGCTGTTATCGCGGCAGAAGGAACCCACTAGAAAATTGATTATTTACTTAAAATATATTAAAACAGCAAATTAAGACATTATCCAAAACCAACGCTATAATAAAAAGGAAGCAATGCAGAGTAAAAAATGTTGTAATATAAATATTTAGAACTAGTTTTACTTCATAAAGTTTTATTCGCAATGGAGATTAATGTTGCAGGCTATCTTATTTGGATCAATTGGAACATTGGTAGAAACCTCGGAGCTACAGAGGCAAAGTTTCAATCTTGCATTCAAGGAAGTTGGTCTTAACTGGTATTGGAATACAGCTACCTATTGTAAATTAATTACTGAACCTGGCGGCATGAAAAGAATAAAGAACTATGGAGAAAATAACCTCTCTGAACCAGAAATTGAAACTATTCATGCACTAAAAGAAAAACATTTTGCAGAACTTGTTCCAGAAAAATTATATTTGCGCCCAACTGTGAAAGAAGTACTCAATTATTCTAAAGAACTCGGGATGAAGTTAGGCTTTATTACAACAACATCTAAAAGTAATATCGATTTAATAAAGTCTGGTATTCGTAAGCAATTGGATTTTGAGATATTTGATCTTGTTACAACAGTGACTGATGTATCGCAGCCCAAACCAGATCCAGAAATCTACCAGTTTGCACTGAACAAATTAAAAATCAACTCAAGTGATGCAATTGTCGTTGAGGACACCCTCGTTAATCAAAGATGTGCGTCTAGAGCAGGTTTAAAGTGCGTACTATTCCCTGGTGAATACGCGGAAATCCCTCCAGATAATAAATATAATACTCTGACTTACAATCTAATTGACAAACTTGAACCAGAGCTCAAAAATCTGTAAATGCAAATTGATTTTGTAACAGCTGGTCAAACCGCTTGTAAAATTTATTTGAAAAGGTGACACTACAGCTCTTAAATTTTATCTTTGGAATAAATCTTGAAAATATTTTTGAGCAACATATCGCCTGAGGTCAAAAGTATTGTATTAATCATCGCAACAATGCTTCTATTCAGCACGCAAGACGCCATAGCAAAAAACCTAATACAAAGCTATCCGCCAATTCAGGTTGTCTGGGCAAGATATACTAGCCAAACAATAGTAAGCTTGGTTGTCCTCCTACCAATAATTGGAACTGTACTTAAAACTGAAAATATTGGAATTCAACTACTTAGGTCAGCCTTTTTATTCGGAGCGACTATTTGTTTTTTTTCAAGCTTAAAGTACCTTCAACTCGCCCAAGTAAATGCAATTTTTCAAGTTGCACCTCTGTTTGTGACTGCACTATCTGTTTTTATCCTCCGAGAGTCGGTAGGAATCAGAAGGTGGGCTGGGGTATTGTTCGGCCTAATGGGCGCCATGATAATTATAAGGCCCGTCAGTACCTCTTTCTCGCTAACCCTGATACTGCCCATCGGAGCTGCCCTCAGTTATGCAAGTTATTTAATTGCAACAAAATACTTAAGTAGCGAGGAGGCACCAACTACAAACTTTTTATACACATCTTTAATAGGTTTTGTTTTAGCATCTTGTCTGATCCCTCGAAGCTGGAACCCTATAAATCCGTCTGATCTTTTTACATTTACGAGTTTCGGCTTGCTCGGAGCTTTAGGTCATCTTTTCATAATTTTGGCATTTCGTCTGATTGATGCTTCTTTTTTAGCTCCCTTCACCTACTTACAGCTAATATTTGCAAGCTTCTGGGGTTTTTATCTGTTCACTGAAATTCCAGACCTATTTACAATCACTGGTAGCGCCTTAATTGTTTTTTCAGGATTATATGTTTGGCTTCGCGAGCAAAAACGCAAACCTTAACTTTTCAACAGTAAACTTTTTGGCAAATTCTACGCCTTGAAAAGCTTATGGTAATAAAAAAACTCGCTTTAATGGAATTTGCGTAGGAACATTGTTGTCGTCAGTTTCCATAATGTCCGCCATAAATGCCCACCATTTTTTACATATCTCGGTGTCTGGTAAAGCATCTAAGGTGTGATCGTCTGACCTAGTTAAAATCGCAAATAGATGAAAGGTTTCGGGATCCAACCATATTGAGTAATCTGATACGCCAGCATCTTTCAATGCCCTAGCAAGCTCAGGGAACACTTCATCGTGCCGTTTCTCGTACTCAGCAGCTTCACCAGGATTAAGATTCATTCGAAAAGCAATACGTTCAGACATAATATTTCTCCTAAATTGTTGAATTTATTTCAACCGAAATCGAGCTATCACGGATATGCGTGAGATGAAGTTCATAGGCCTTTGCCGCAGCGTCTATCCTCCGAAACATTATAGCATCAGCTATTAAGTCATGCTGTTCAACGGAGGTACGGATTACCTCCCTCATCTCACTTGCTACTCGCCTCAAATCAAGTCCAATATCATAGAGACATCTTGACAAGGTTGACAGCATTGGATTTTGAGCTCCCAAATTTATAGCCTCGTGGAATTCAATATCTAAAAGCCGAAACGCAACTGGATCATTATAAAAAGCGCGCCCATCCTTTGCCAATTTTACTATCCGCTCCCTGAGATCCCCATTAGCTCTGACCGAGCATAATCGAACTAATTCTACATCAATAAGAAGCCTGGCTTCAAAATGTTCTTCCGCGTTATACCCAGACATTGAAAGCATAATATTCAAAGGCTCTACTAAGTGCTTTGATGAAAGATCAGTAACGGTGTATCGTCCCCCCTGCCTACTTTTCAGAACACCCATAACCGTTAAAGCTTTCAAAGCCTCTCGCAACGTGGGCCTGCTAATAGCAAAAGCAATGCACATTTGTTGTTCTGTTGGTAAGCGATCCCCTGTAACAAGATTTCCTGTCTTTACCATACCTAGAATTCTGCTTACTACCTGGTGGGCTATTGACTCCGTTTGACTGCTTCTCTTGTCTGATAGACTTTCCTGCATAATAAAAGACCCTGAAACATGGTTATCTCTCGTTTGTTCAAGCTCGTTTAATTTTAATCCAGACATTTGTGCCATACTAGGCTCCTTCAATATCTAAAGACCGAGTCGATAGAACTCGTTTGCATTGTTCCGATAGAATTTTCTTAATTCTTCTTCGGATGAACCCGCCAGCGCCCAGTCAAGAACCTCCACCCATCTAGTGAGTGTAGTAGCCTGTAGGCAAATTGGGTAATCCCCTGCATAAATGGTTCTATCAAAGCCAAAGGCGTCAATCGTGGCATCGATATATGGTTTCAGATCATCATCAGTCCACTTTTTATGGTCTGCTTCCACAGGTAAATCTGAAAGCTTTATCCAAAGATTATGATGCTTTGATAATTCACTTACATCCTCTTTGTATTGCTTTATCTCACCTTCAGCAATTCCTGGTTTCCCACAATGATCGAGGATCATAGGTACGTTAGGAATTAATTTGACAAACTCACGCACTATGTCCATTTGAGTATGATTAACATTTATTTCAAAATGGTATCCAAACTTTTCTAATGTATTAACACCCTCGATAAAGTTTTTTGAGAGAGTTAACTCTCGTGGGTTGTCGTCAAACTCCACTATTCTTCGAATACCTTTTACAGTTGGATGATTGGCGTACATTTCCTCAAGAATTGACTCAACCCTAGCGCCCCATTCTAACGGAGCCATTGGTACAATTCCTTTTATCCGAGGATCCCTCTCTGCACTTTCCTCAACATATATTACTTCTTCAACATATTGTCCTCCTGTTGCGGAAAAATCAGCATAGCACTCAAGAAAGACCATAGCTTCGATTTCAAGTTCTTCACAGTCGCGCTGATAGTCCTCAATTTGGTAAGATTTTCCAAAAAGAGGATGTCCCTTAAAAGCAGAATAATCAAGGCGATCAAAATCCCAAATATGTAAGTGTGTGTCAACTATAGGAAAATTCGGCATATAACCTCTTTCTAAAGCGGGTTTCCACTTTCATGACTTACCAAAACTTGTCAGACAAAAATACCCTTGTCAAATATATTTTTGTCTGACAGATTTAAAGAAATTAAGAATCGACAAACAAAAAATTTGAGAAAATCGAAGGGTAATTAAGGTGCAGAGTTCCATCTTAACTTCTAGAAACATAATTGACACTAAGCTATCATTACCAATCTTTGGCTTTGGCAGCGCCCACCTTGGGGAAATGTATACTCTGGTCGACGAAATAGTTTCGCAAGAAACCCTCTCTGGGGCTTGGGATGCTGGCATCCGTTACTTTGATACCGCCCCTTGGTATGGTAGGGGTCTTGCAGAGCATCGACTTGGAGGATTCTTAAGAACAAAACCCAGAGATGAATTTATAATTACCACTAAAGTAGGAAGAACTTTACATCGACCAAGTCAAGTGAAGACTTTTAAACGTGAACCCTGGCTGGGAGGATTAAATTTTGAAGTAAAGTTTGACTACTCGTATGATGGAATAATGCGTTCATATGAACAAGCGTTGCAACGCCTTTCTTTAGATACGGTTGACGCACTTGTTATCCACGACTTGGATCCACTCTTTCATTCAACTGACGAACAAACGGTGCATGAAAATCATCTGGAGTCTACTGGTTTAAAAGCCCTTGAGGAATTAAAAACTGCAGGAGACATCAAAGCTTTCGGTATGGGTATCAACCAGAAAGACAGTTTGGCTATCCTTGCACAACGCTTACCACTAGATTTTGCTTTGGTGGCTATGCCATATACGCTACTTGATCAAGAGTCTCTTCATGACGGTATGGAAAAATGTCTTAAAAACTCGACTAGTGTAATCATAGGGGCTCCATTTGCTTCTGGGATTTTAGCGACTGGATCGGGGACTAATAGCAAATATGGATATGCGACCGCGTCGGAGGAGCTTCGATTGAAAGTAAGGCAAATTGAAAATACTTGTAATAGTCACGAAGTATCTCTGAAAGCAGCCGCATTGCAGTTCGTTCTCGCCCACCCCGCTGTTGTATCAACGATTCCCGGAGCGGTAAGCGTGGACCAAGTAAAAGAAAATATTCATAGCATTGAGTACGAAATCCCCGAAATGTTCTGGCAAGAGCTTAAGGACAAAGGATTGATCGTTAGAGATGCACCTACACCCAAGAGTTAAAATAAATCTGGAAGGGATGAAAAGAATTAGTAATGAAATTACCACTAATTTCAGCACGAGGGATTTCAAAGAGTTTTGCTTCAATTGAAGTATTGTCCAACGTCGACCTGGATCTTCACAATGGTGAAATCCATGCCTTACTCGGAGAAAATGGTGCGGGAAAGTCTACTTTTGCTAAGATACTTGCTGGGGTCCACAAGCCTTCCAAAGGAATTGTGAGACTTAATGACAAAATAGTTGAAATACCTTCCCCCATCGTAGCTCAAGAGCTTGGTATCGCTCTAATTCACCAAGAGCCTATTTCATTTCCTCACCTTTCAGTTGCTGAAAATCTAGTAATGGGACAAAAAGGTAATGGATTGTTCAGTTGGATCAATTGGAAAGAAATGGTCAATCATGCCCGTCAACAAATGAAAATTTTGGGAGTGCAAATAGATGTAAATCGACCAATGCAGGGATTATCCATTGCCGATCAGCAGATGGTTGAGATCGCACGAGCAATAGCGTCAGACGCTCGATTAATCATTATGGATGAACCCACCGCGCCACTAACACCAAAAGAGGTCGAAACACTTTTCGGAATAGTAAAGCGTCTTAAAGAGGAAGGACGAACCATAGTATTCATTTCTCATCGACTTGAAGAAGTACGTATGATTTGCGACCGAGTAACTATTTTTCGAGATGGAGAACGAATAGCAACCGAA
>MDTB01171726.1_pt1 | contig 10028 bp, 9 predicted proteins | sample 811161 | NCBI WGS metagenome assembly MDTB01 (sample SAMN05326650, study PRJNA326480) | marine metagenome | isolation source: seawater | place: Mediterranean Sea | collected 2009
CGCCCCCATAGCAACCACCACGGTGACGACCCACCGCATCGATTTCATCAATAAAGATAATGCACGGTGCCTGCCTTTTTGCCTGTTCGAACATGTCGCGTACACGCGATGCGCCCACGCCAACAAACATTTCAACGAAATCTGATCCCGAAATGGAAAAGAAGGGCACTTTGGCCTCGCCCGCAATGGCCTTGGCTAGCAATGTCTTACCCGTGCCTGGAGGGCCCACCATCAATACACCCTTTGGAATTCGACCCCCAAGGCGCTGGAATTTGCTGGGATCACTCAAAAACTCGACCAGCTCACTCACGTCTTCTTTTGCCTCGTCAACGCCAGCAACATCTGCAAACGTTGTACTGACCTGATCGCCCGTCAGTAATTTCGCCTTGCTCTTACCAAAACTCATGGGGCCGCCCTTACCGCCGCCGCCACCTTGCATTTGGCGCATAAAAAACATAAAGATTCCCAATATCAATAAGATTGGGAACGCCGCAACCAAAAGTTGTGAAATCAAACTCGGAGATTGTGGCTCTCTAGCAACAATTTCTACGTTATAATTCAGTAAGTCGTCCATCAGCCCTTCATCACCGATCGTCGGGAGTACGGTGCGGAATTTCGTTCCATCACGCTGCTCCCCCTCGATAATCAGTCCCTCGATAATCACTTTTTTAACACGCTCATTTTGAACGTCAACGACAAAATCGGAATATCCCAAATTATCGTCTGGCTGCTGCGTCGAAAAGCTGCTAAATACCGAAAATAGAACAGCTGCCAGCACCAGCCAGACAATTAAATTCTTTGCTAAATCGTTCATCTTAGTACCCCTATCGGCCTAAAAAACCCTTGGCCACAACGTAGACCTCTCTTGAGCGCGCTCGAGAGGCGTCCGGCTTTCGCACTGTAACCGTATTAAACACCCTTCTGAGGTCACGCACAAATTCGTCATAGCCCTGCCCATGAAAAACTTTGGTAACCAATCCGCCACCCGATGTCAGAATCTTCTCTGACAACTCTAATGCTAGCTCCACGAGGTGGAGAATGCGTGGCTGGTCTACATGTCTTACCCCTGTAACATTGGGGGCCATATCCGAAATTACAAGGTCTACGCCGCGATCTGCGACTCGTTGCAATAACTGTTCAAGCACTGCATCCTCAGTAAAATCGCCAAGCAGTATATCAACACCCGCAATTGCTTCCATCGGTAACAGGTCCAATGCCACTACGCTGCCTTCCGGCCCCACACGCTCAGCAACCACCTGCGACCAACCCCCGGGGGCGGCACCAAGGTCCACCACACACATTCCTGGACGAAGCAACGGATCCTTTTCGAGGATTTCCAGCAATTTGTAACTCGCTCTAGAGCGAAATCCATCATGTTGAGACTGTTGTACGTACGGATCCCGCAAATGTTGTCTAATCCAATCACGATTTTTTGATTTCGCCATGACTCACCTTTGGCTACACTAGCCGCTTTGCTCACACAGTATATCAGCATGAAACTTTCTAACGCCGAAAGAACGCACTTCAGAAAAATCGGACACAACCTAAAACCGGTAGTTACAGTGGCCGGCAACGGATTAAGCGACACGGTAGTACTTGAAATCGATCGCGCGCTCACTGATCACGAATTGATAAAACTCAAACTAGCGGCGGGCGACCGCGAAACGCGCAAGACCATGACCGTTGAAATCTGCGCAAGACTACGCTGTGACGTCGCTCAATCAGTCGGGCACGTCCTCTTGGTGATACGCAGAACAGACAAACCCAATCCAAAGTTATCTAATCTATTGCGTCCGCTGACCAAGCGTCTCGCTCGACAGCCTGCATGTGACATCTCAACGCCAGTGCCCTAAACTGGCGTTCTGATAATTCAATGTTGGTACATGCATGCGCGCAAAAACGCCAATTCGACTTGCGCTAAGCGCCCTAATCGGGCTTGGCGTCGCGGCACTACTACTCACAGTGTTCCCGGAATTGCGCGGCGCCTCTCAACAGAAAAACGCCGAAAACTGGCCGTCAGGCGACATCGCGGATGTGCTCACGGGAAGCCCCGTGAGCTACTCTCACGCAGTCAGCCGAGCGGCCCCATCCGTCGTTAATATTTACACCCGCAAAATCACCAGAAACCCTGCTGATCACCCACTGGCTCAACATCCACTTTTTGGTCGACTCGTAAGGCAAGTGCAGATACCGCAGACTTCGCTCGGGTCGGGCGTCATTGTGAGCACAGACGGAACCATTTTAACCAATCATCATGTTATCGCCGGCGCTGAAAAAATTTTAGTTATGCTTTATGACGGACGTACAGCGCCCGTCACGTTAATTGGCAGTGATCCAGATACTGATCTCGCAGTGTTGAAAATCAACATCGACAATTTACAGCCGATCTCGATGGGCGATTCAAACGGCGCAAAGATTGGCGATATTGTGCTAGCAATTGGCAACCCCCACGGTATCGGACAAACAGTGACGCAAGGCATTATTAGTGCCACGGGTCGCGCTGGCCTCGGTCTTAATACATTTGAAAATTTTCTACAAACCGACGCAGGTATTACTGCAGGGAACTCTGGCGGCGCCTTGGTCGACGTGCGCGGTAATCTTTTGGGAATCAACACCGCCAGTTTAGGTCATACTGGATCAATTAGTTTTGCTATCCCCTCAGCAACCGCTCAACAAGTGTTACAGGAAATTTTAGAGTACGGGTTCGTTATTCGGGGCTGGCTGGGTTTGGATGCCATCCCGGTCACACCGCGTTTGGCGCGACAGCTCGATCTTCCATTGCGAAACGGCTTGGTGATTCGCGCTATTGCGCGCGGAGGACCGACCGACAATTTAAATCTCTATGCGGGCGATATTGTCATTGCCATTGACCAAAATGCGGTGATTGATCCGCAATCGAGCATGACGCAAATTGCTGAAGTTAAACCCGGCACCCCGATTGTGCTAGACATTTGGCGGCGCGGTGAGACGTTGTCAATTACTGCCATTGCTGGGACCCGCCCCAAAAAATAAGTATTCTGGTCTGGTTATCCTGCGCTATCGACGATGTCGCGTAGCGCTTCAATGAGGAGCGCATTTTCGGCTTCAGCACCAACAGTAATGCGTAAATAGGCGCGAATTCGAGGTTTGTCAAAATAGCGCACAATAATATCCCTTTGGCGCAGTGCGTCTGCCAGTGCAGCAGCTTTCCACTTGCTGTGGGTCACAAATACAAAATTAGCCGCTGACGGAATGACCGAAAAATCCAATGCCAGCAGTGCGTCCGTCAGCGCTTCACGAGACGCTATTACGCGGCGCGTGCAAGCGAGGAAGTAATCATCATCCTCAAAAGACGCAACGGCAGCGGCAATTTGTAGGTGCCCCAAAGGGTACGAGTTAAAACTATTTTTAATTCTATCTAAGCCCTCAATCAATGATTTTTCTCCCACCGCATAGCCAACCCGCAGTCCAGCGAGGGAACGGGACTTCGACAGGGTATGAACGACCAAGAGATTGTCGTAATCGGAAATCAGCTCAATCGCGCTGACACCGCCAAAATCAACATAAGCCTCGTCAACCACCACGAGCGAGTCGCCATGGCGCTCCAGTAACTCCTGAATCTGTTGAAGACCCAAAAGTCGCCCCGTTGGCGCATTCGGGTTTGGGAAGATAATCCCACCATTAGGGCGATCAAATGCCGCGATAGGCAACGCTAACTCGTCATCCAGCGGCACTTGCTGATACTCTATTCCATATAACTGACAGAATACTGGGTAGAAACTATAACTAATATCCGGAAAAAGTATCGGTTGTGATTGCCTAAAAAAGCCATTGAAGACATGTGCCAGTACTTCATCCGACCCATTCCCGACAAATACCTGGTCTGGCTTTACGCCGTGATAATGTGCTATCGCCTGCTTTAAATACTCAGCGTTGGGCGGGGGATATAGGCGCAAATCGTCTGTTGACTGCGCTTGAATTGCGGCCAAAACTCGGGGGGACGGCCCATACGGACTTTCATTTGTGTTTAACTTTACAAGATTCTTACTTTGCGGTTGCTCGCCCGGGGTATAGGGTTGCAAACGCGTGACAAAATCACTCCAAAACCTATTCATACCCGGCTCCAACTTATTCTTTTCGTTGCTCGAGAATACGATATTCAGCCGATCGAGCGTGCGCCGTCAAGGACTCGGCGCGACCCAATATCGAAGCCACTTTGCCGAGGTTAGACGCGCCTTGTAGCGAACACTGCACGATCGAGCTACGCTTTTGAAAGTCATAAACGCCCAACGGCGATGAAAAGCGTGCAGTTGCAGACGTGGGCAGAACATGATTAGGCCCAGCACAGTAATCACCCAGCGCCTCTGCTGTGTAACGGCCCATAAAGATCGACCCCGCATGTCTTATTTCTGGCAACCATTCCTCAGGGTTTTCTACGGACAACTCCAAATGCTCTGGCGCTAATCGGTTACTCAGTGCAATAGCAGCCGCTGGGTTTGAAACCTTGATCAACGCGCCTTTGTCTGCGAGTGCTTGCTGAATAATCGAGCGACGTTCCATCGTCGGTAACAAACGCGTCATACTTTGGTGAACCGCGTCAAGATAAGCCCCATCCCATGCAATCAATATCGCCTGCGCCTGTTCGTCGTGTTCGGCTTGAGAAAAGAGATCCATGGCGATCCAGTCGGGATCTGTCCGCCCATCACATATCACTAAAATCTCACTGGGCCCGGCAACCATGTCAAGACCCACTGAGCCAAACACTTTACGCTTAGCTGTCGCAACATAGATATTTCCGGGGCCCACAATCTTGTCCACTCGCGGCAAGCAATGAGTGCCAAATGCCAGCGCCGCAACTGCCTGAGCTCCGCCAATTGTAATCACTTGGTCAACACCGGCAATCGCGGCGGCCGCCAGAACAACGGGATTCAGTTCGCCGTCAGGGGCGGGAACCACCATAATAATCTCGTCAACACCCGCTACTTGCGCGGGAATAGTGTTCATGAGTACAGACGATGGATAACTCGCTTTGCCGCCTGGCACATACACACCCACACGTTCCAGGGCGGAAATCTGCTGACCCAATAACGTGCCATTGCTGTCGGTGTAGTGCCACGATTCTTGCAGTTGACGCCGATGGTAATCTCGAATTCGCTCTGTAGCCACGTGCAGTGCATCGCTCGTTGCAGTGTCGAGCTGAGCTAGAGCCGCTTGTAATTGCGCCGCTGACAGAAACAGCTCATCGACCTCTGTGCAGTCGCGGCGGTCAAAACGATTCGTGTAATCCAACAGGGCGGTATCGCCGCGTTCTTTGACGTTCTTGAGTATCTGATCAACAACGCTTTCAACTGCCGCATTGGATACCTCATCCCACGCTGTCAGACGGTCCAATTGCGCCTCAAAATCAGCATCGTTAGCGTCTAGCAAATTGATGTCACACAAAAAACTCATTGCTTTCCCTCAACAACCTTACTAAGGGCATCAAGAATGTGCTGAATCGACACATAATTAGTCTTCATCGCAATCTTATTCACAATCAACCGCGAGCTGATGTCCGCAATGTGGTCGCGCGCTTCCAAACCGTTGGCCGCGAGTGTTTTACCGGTATCAACGATATCCACGATCTCGTCTGCCAAATTCAAGATGGGCGCCAACTCCATCGCTCCATAAAGTTTAATAAATTCTGCTTGACGGCCAAGCCGCGCATAGAATTGCCGCGCTACATTAACGTATTTTGTTGCTACAATAATTCTCCCTTCAACCGGCGAAGCACCCGCGACCGATGCCGTCATCAGACAACACGCCGCAATACCTAAGTCTAGCGGTTCATAATAGCCATCGCCGCCATGCTCTAACAGCGCGTCCTTGCCCGCCACTCCAACGTCAGCGGCGCCAAACTGGACATAAGTTGGTACATCGACGCCTCGTAAGATCAGCAAACGAATGTGCGCTTGGTTGGTGGCGAAGAGCAGTTTTCGACTGCGGGTAATGTCCTCCAGAGGTGCAATGCCAGCCGCCTGCAGCAGAGGTAATGTCTCTTGTAAAATTCTGCCCTTCGTCAAGGCAACGGTAATCTGCGTCATAGTAAGCTCTTATGATCTATTCACTGGTCATACGGATTATCTGCGCACCTAGTTGATGTAATTTTGCTTCGATGCACTCATAACCTCTGTCGACATAGTGTATGTCGTCAATACAGGTTTCACCGTCCGCGGCGAGCGCAGCGATAATGAGACTCGCTGAAGCGCGCAAATCTGATGCCAGAACACGTGTTCCCTTTAGGCGATTAACGCCTTTCACGGTCGCTGTATTTGCATCGATCACAATATCTGCGCCCATGCGTCGCAATTCCTGGATTTGCATAAAACGATTTTCAAAAATTGTCTCAGTAACCCGACCAACACCGTCGGCCACTGCATTAACAACCGTCAATTGAGCCTGCATATCGGTGGGAAACCCGGGGTAAGGAGCTGTCACCAGATCTACGGCTAAGGGTCGTCGGCCCTGCATATCAAGAGAAATCCAATCAGCCCCTAACGCGACATAAGCCCCTGTTGCTCTGAGCGTCTGCAGCACCTGCTCTAACGTGCTAGGATCCGCGTCAGTCACTCGTATGCTGCCGCGCGTTGCAGCTGCCGCGGCGAGGTAAGTTCCGGTCTCTATTCGGTCGGGCATGACTCGAAAATAGCCTCCAGGCATCCTCTCAACGCCCTCAATGACAATGGTTTGGGTACCCGCACCAGTGACACGCGCTCCCCAGGCATTTAAGCAATTTGCGAGGTCGCTTATTTCAGGCTCACACGCCGCATTTTCCAAGCGCGTAGTACCCTTGGCAAGAGCCGCAGCCATCATGAGGTTTTCGGTTGCCCCCACTGACACCATCGGCATGCAAATGGTCGTACCGTGAAGGCGCCCGTCAACGGTTGCCCGAATAAATCCATCTTCGATCTCTATCGACGCTCCCAGTGCAAGCAAACCCTGCAAATGAATATCAACTGGACGGCTTCCAATGGCGCAACCGCCAGGGAAGGACACATTAGCCTCTCCGAAGCGGGTCAGCATGGGTCCTAACACTAAAATAGAGGCTCGCATTTTCCTGACTAATTCATAAGGCGCAGTCAAGCTGTGGACCTGCCGCGGATTAGCCTCGAGTCGCCGCGTGCCGGCCATACCTAGCTCGACCCCTAAAGAACCGAGTAATTCTAAACTCGTGGCGACATCCCGTAACTGCGGCAAGTTGTCGACCACTGTTGCGCCATCACATAACAAGACCGCCGCAAGGATGGGTAGAGCCGCGTTTTTGGAGCCCGATATCGCTATCTCACCATGAACGCGAGTATTACCTTGTATAACAAATCGTTCCATGAATGAGCTCTGTGAGTTGTGCTGACCACCGATCAGCACATTAGCGTTGTCAACCACGATATGATCAAGCTGTTGGTGAGCGTCTCTGCCATTCTTCAGGCGTAAAAATGCGCATGTGCACAGCATGGATATGCCCATCGGCGATTTCATTACTCAACGCCGCATAAATCAATTGCTGCCTCTGCACTTGGCGTTTACCCACAAAAAGCTCACCAATTGCTGTGATCAAATAGTGACTTCCGTCTTTTTCAACATGAATTTCCGTCTCTGCCAGCACGTCACACAGCTTGAGTCGAACTTCTTCGGGGGACATCTAAACTCCTAAAATCAACGCTTCAATTGGCCTCAGCAGACCACCTGGCGATCACAGCATCAATGTTTCCGGCATTCTTTTGTGTCGCTTGTACGAACTGATTCCGCAATGTCTTACCCAGATTAATGCCATTAATCACTACATTAGTAATCATCCAGCCGTCGCTCCCTCTGCGCCGTAAAGTATATGATAAGGGATAGATATTTTTCCCCGCGTGTATTTCTTGCCTCACCGACACTTTGCGCTGGTCTTCTTCAATCACACGACGACCCACAATCACAATCTTTTCGTTGTTGAAACTCAGCAGTCCGCGACCATACGTTTGCATTAGCCCGGTTTTAAACACCTCAACGAATTGTGTCAACTGAATGTCACTGGCAACCTTGCGGTAGGGGCCCATCACACTTCGCGCCATCGACTGAAAGTCCACATGGGGCGTCAAAATATGTGTGATCTCTGCGAAAAACGCCATTTCATTTGCCGGATAATCGGGTTTGTATAGGGTAATGGCATCAATTAAATCATCGGTCACTAACTCTACCTGCTGGTATGGGTCAGAGGACTTCCTCGCCAAAGCCGCAGGAGCGATGTCGGTCGTCTGTCTCCTAGTCTCTTCGACAAGGTCAGCTTTTTCAACCGCTGCGGCCTCTTTTGACTCGGCAACGGTTTGCCACGAGAACAGCACCGAAGCGACGATTGCTATGGCAACGTAGCGCACCTTGACCTCCACTTAAGTAAGAAATGTATCCGTATATCCATAACACGGAAACGACTGACAACAAAATTAGCACGCAGTGCTGACTTTGACCGCCGTTCACTATACCATTCAACCCGCGATAAAAAAACACGATAGTATTGACGTTCGGAGATTCAATGACCCCTCTTTTCCTTCCCATTGCCGCCCTTATGGTTGGCATAGTCGGCCTTGTTCTAGGCGCTGACAAATTTGTTGCAGGCAGTGCTGGTGCCGCTCGCAACTTTGGCATTTCCCCCATGGTCATTGGTCTTACCATCGTCTCTATTGGTACGTCGGCACCTGAAATTATCGTCTCCATCAACGCAGCGCTGGATGGCGTAGGCGAATTAGCGGTCGGCAATGCCATTGGTTCCAATCTTGCCAATATTGGCCTAGTGTTGGGAATTACCGCATTGATCGCGCCGTTGCCTGTCAATCGGCAGCTTTTGCGCGAAGAAAGTCCGGTATTACTGTTTATTACACTACTCGCAGCTTTGTGTCTTTATGATGGCGTTTTGCGTCGCTTAGAAAGTGTATTACTGGCTCTGTTGGTAATACCGCTCCTCTTTTTACTAGTGAAGTACAAACAAAAAAATGCCGAACCAAGTGATGACGATGACTCGGATATTCCTCAAGTGAGCACTAAAACAGCCGCGCTTTGCTTCGTTGGTGGCCTCGCAGTACTTCTAATTAGCGCTAAAATTACGGTCTGGGGTGCGCGAGAAATCGCGGTGCTGTGGGGCATTAGTGAACTAGTCATCGGCCTCACAGTCATCGCACTCGGCACCAGTCTTCCCGAACTCGCTGCGTCTATTGTAAGCGCTCTAAAGGGGCACCATGACATTGCTGTTGGCAACGTTTTTGGCTCCAACTTATTTAACTTGATGCTGGTCATGACGACTGCGGGTGCGATCGCACCCATCGAGCTGAGCAGCGCGGTTTTGTACCGAGATTACCTGAGCATGGCACTCCTTACCGGCATGCTAGTGCTGTTTGTGGCGTATGCCGTCAAAAGCGCGAGGAAAAACGGGGGTCAAGCATTGATCTCTCGTCCCTTGGGATCTATTTTTCTAAGCAGCTATATAGGCTACTATGGCATCCTGTGGATATCACTAGCGCAATAGACGTCGCGTGCTAGAGCCTTCAACGAAAAGCCTGAAGGCGGGAGACATTGAGCCACGACACAACAGGCTATAACTATGACCGCAACAGATTACCGTAGTTCTGCACTGCGTACGATCCGACTGGAAGCTGATGCAGTCGCAGAGATGACCGCGAAGATCAATACCTGTTTTGATAACGCGTGTGACCTCATTCTCGCTTGCAATGGGCGCGTTGTTGTAACTGGGATGGGGAAATCAGGCCATATCGCCAACAAAATAGCCGCGACATTGGCAAGTACGGGTACCCCGGCGTTTTTTGTACATCCAGGCGAAGCGAGCCATGGTGACCTCGGCATGATTACGCGCGAAGATGTCGTCATTGCAATTTCGAGTTCTGGAAATACGTCAGAAATCATTACCTTACTCCCGCTGATCAAGCGCTTGGGCATTCCGCTGATCAGCATGACAGGAGATCCCCTGTCAACGCTAGCACAAGCGGCCACAGCCAACCTCGACATTGGCGTCACGCGCG
>MDTB01010633.1_pt1 | contig 10027 bp, 15 predicted proteins | sample 811161 | NCBI WGS metagenome assembly MDTB01 (sample SAMN05326650, study PRJNA326480) | marine metagenome | isolation source: seawater | place: Mediterranean Sea | collected 2009
TAAAGTTAAAGTAAAATCAATTAATATGATTAAGAAACATACAAAACCTACAAAAGAAAATAAAGGTGGTATTATTTCTAAAGAAAGTTTTATACATCAGTCTAATGTTAAAAATATTGATAAAAAGAAAAGTGATAAGAAAATAGAGAATAAAAAATAATGCCAAGACTAAAAATATCATACGAAAAAGAAATAATGGGAAAACTTATGACCAAGCTATCTATAAAAAATAAACATGATGTACCTAAAATAGATAAAATTATTTTAAATATGGGTTTAGGTGAAGACGCAGCAGATGGAAAAAAACTCAAATCATGTGTGGAAGATGTGGCATTAATAGCAGGACAAAAACCCGTAATAACAAAGTTTAAAAAATCTATTTCTAATTTTAAAACAAGAAAAGGATCAAACGCTGGGGTAAAAGTAACATTAAGAGCAAAAAAAATGTATGAATTCATCGATAGGTTGGTAAATATAGCTTTACCAAGAATTAAAGATTTTAGAGGTTTATCATTCAAGGGTATTGATAGCTCAAATAATTATTCTTTTGGCATTAAAGAGCATATTGTATTTCCCGAAGTAAATTTTGATAAAGTAGATAAAATAAGAGGATTAGATGTAACTATAGTTACATCAAGCAAAAGCAAAGAAGGGACATTTGAATTATTAAAAGAATTTAATTTCCCTTTGAGGGAAAAAAACTAAGGAAAAATATGGCTAAAACAAGTGCAGTACAAAAAAATCTAAAGAGAATAAAACTAGTAAAAAAATATGCTAAAAAAAGAGCAGCTTTAAAGAAGATAATAAATAATAAAAAATTAGAATTATCTGAAAGATTTGAAGCTCAACTAAAGTTAAACAAATTACCAAAAAATTCTGCAAAAATCAGAATAAGAAACAGATGCGAAGTTTCGGGTAGACCACACGGTGTTTATAGAAAATTAAGAATATCGAGAATTGCGCTTAGAGACATGGCGTCCGCTGGCAAAATTCCAGGAATAACTAAATCAAGTTGGTAGGAGAAAAATGACATTTACAGATCCAATCGGAGATATGTTTTCAAGAATAAGAAATGGTCAAATGAGATCATTAAATACTGTTCAAATACCTTCCTCAAATTTTAGAAAAAATATTTTGGAGATATTAAAAAATGAGGGTTATATAAAAGACTATTACATTGAGAAAACAGAAAATAATAAAACAAGTTTAAAAGTTTCACTTAAATATTACGAGGGTGATCCAGTTATAAAAGAGATTAAACGAATTTCAAAACCTGGTAGAAGAGTTTATTCGAGAGCCACAAGCATTCCTAAAGTAATGAATGGGTTAGGTTTGGCTATACTTTCCACACCTAAAGGTGTGATGAGCGATACCGAAGCAAGAAAAAATAATATTGGTGGTGAAATAATTTGTAGGGTTTTTTAATGTCGAAAATTGGTAAAAAAAATATTTTAATTCCTAAAGATTCCTCTATTAAAATAGAAGGAGCTAATTTAACTATTTCAGGCCCTAAAGGGACAAAAAAATTAACAATCAATGATAAAATTTTTTCATCAATTTTAAATGAAAGTGAATTTCAAATACAACCTCTACAAAATAAAATTGATAAAAAAATATCAATAATGTGGGGCACATATAGAAGTTTAATCAATAATGCGGTTACAGGTGTATCTGCGGGTCATGAAAAAATTTTAGAGCTAAGTGGAGTAGGATTTAGAGCTAATTTAAAAGGTGAAGTGCTTAACTTACAAATTGGTTTTAGCCATGATGTGAATTTCAAAATTCCGAAAGAAATTAAAATTTCTGTTGAAAAGCAAACAATAATAAAGATTAGTGGTGTTGATAAAGAACTAGTTTCTAAAATTGCAGCAGATATTAAAAATTTAAAACCTGTAGAACCTTATAAAGCAAAAGGAATAAAAGAAAGAGGCCAATTTATTTTAAGAAAAGAGGGTAAAAAGAAATAATGAATAAAAATAACAATAAGATAAAAAGAAAACTTAGAAACAGAAAAAAATTAAAAGAAGTTAATTTAAGTAGGTATAGAATATCAGTATTTAAATCTTTAAATAATTTATCTGCTCAAATTATAGATGATAAACAACAAAAAACTTTAGTTGCCGCATCATCATTTGAAAAAGAAATTAAGGAAAGAAAAGTAAAAAAAATAGAAAAATCGACATTAATAGGTGAAATTCTTGCAAAAAGAGCTAAGGAAAAAAATATTAATGAGGTTTATTTTGACAGAGGTGCATACAAATATCACGGAAGAATAAAAGTTTTTGCAGAAACTTTAAGAAAAAATGGGTTAAAATTTTAATATGTATGAAAATAAAAAAGTAGATTCAGATATAAAAGAAAAACTAGTTGCTATTAACAGAATAACTAAGGTAGTTAAAGGCGGAAGAAGATTTGGTTTTGCTGCATTAGTTGTTGTGGGAAATTTAAAAGGATCTGTAGGTATAGGCCAAGGTAAATCTAAACAAGTTCCTGATGCAATAAAGAAAGCCACTGAAGATGCAAAAAGAAATTTAATGAAAATACCTCTTAAAGATGGAAGAACATTACATCACGATGTAAAAGGAAAGAATGGTTCTGGGAAAGTTTTATTAAGAGCAGCACCAGCTGGAACAGGAATAATTGCAGGTGGGCCAATACGCTCTGTTTGTGAGGTATTAGGTATTCAAGACATTGTAGCTAAATCGTTAGGATCAGCTAATCCACATAATGTTTTAAAAGCTTGCGTTAATGGCTTGAGATCTCAAAATTCTCCCAAAATTTTATCAGCTATTAGAGGAAAAAAAATATCAGATATAGTTTTAAAAAGAGAGGCTAAATAATGGAACTAAATAGCTTAATTAAAAGTAATAAAAAAAAAATTAGAGTAGGGAGAGGCATAGGTTCAGGAAAAGGAAAAACTTCATCAAGAGGACATAAGGGTCAAAAGTCTAGATCTGGAGTGTCAATTAAAAGTTTTGAAGGTGGTCAGATGCCTTTATATAGAAGGTTGCCTAAAAGAGGATTTAAATCGTTTGGTAAAAATAATACCGCTACTTTAAATTTATCTAGAATTCAAGATATTTTGGATGAGTCAAAAAACGATATTAAATCTACTTTAGATTTAAAGATCCTGAAAGAAAAAAAATTGATTAGTAAAAAATTTTTAAAGTTGAAAATTTTAGGTAAGGGTGAAATAAAAAAAATTATAGAAATTTCAGCTCATTTTGTTTCAAAACAGGCTTTATCTAAAATTGAAAAAGCTGGCGGAAAAATAAATATAATTAAAAAATAACATATAATGTCAAGCGAAACTATAAATTCAGCTGGAGCGTTTAGTCAAGCAAAAGATCTTAAAAATAGAATATTATTTACAATTTTAATATTAATTATTTATCGTTTAGGAACTTACGTTCCTTTAGCGGGGATAGATCCATTGGCTCTTAAAGAAATAATGTCCTCAAGTCAAAAAGGTCTGCTTGGAATGTTTAATATGTTTTCAGGCGGTGCTGTTACTAGAATGGCTATTTTTGCTTTAGGAATTATGCCTTATATTTCATCCTCAATTATAGTTCAATTACTTACAGGGGTTTCTGATTATTTTAAAAATCTTAAAGAACAAGGAGAGAGTGGAAGAAAAAAAATTACACAAATAACAAGATACGGTACTGTCCTAATTGCATGTCTTCAAGGTTATGGTGTTTCTGTGGGATTAGAAAATGCGGGAAATCTGGTTATTGAACCTGGAATGTCATTTAGAATTACAACGACTATATCTTTAGTTGCCGGCACTACTTTGCTAATGTGGCTGGGTGAACAAATAACTTTAAGAGGAGTGGGTAACGGTATTTCGTTAATAATCTTTTCAGGTATTGTAGCTGAAATACCAAGAGCATTAGCCTCAACTTTTGAACTCGGTAGAACAGGAGCCTTGTCTGCTGTTATGATAGTTGGAATATTTGTCTTAGTTATTTTAACTGTTCTTTTTATTGTATTTTTTGAAAGAGCTATGAGAAAAATTTTAATTAATTATCCAAAAAGACAAGTTGGTAATAAAATGTATGGAGGCGAATCCTCTCATCTTCCTCTAAAAATAAATACAGCAGGAGTAATACCTGCAATATTTGCATCTGCTTTATTACTTTTGCCCATAACTATTTCTAATTTCGGGTTTGCAGATTCAGATACTTTTTTAAAAATATCTTCAATGTTTACTCAAGGCCAACCTCTTTACATGTTGCTTTATGCCTCTGGAATAATTTTCTTCTCTTTTTTTTATACATCAATTGTTTTTAATCCTAAAGAAACAGCTGAAAACTTAAGAAAGTATGGAGGCTACATACCGGGCATAAGACCAGGAGAACGAACTGCTGAATATATAGACTCTATTTTAATAAGATTAACCACAGTAGGTGCTTTGTATCTAACATTTGTGTGCTTAATGCCGGAATTTTTAATTGCAAAATATCCAATACCATTTTATTTAGGTGGTACCTCAATACTTATAGTTGTAGTTGTAGCAATGGATACAGTTACACAAGTCCAAACGAGATTAATGAGTTCACAATACGAGTCATTGATCAAGAAAACTAAATTTGGAAAGTAATAAATAAGACTAATGAACATAGTAATATTTGGGCCTCCTGGAGCTGGTAAAGGAACCCAATCAAAGTTTATTGTAAACAAATTTAATTTATTTCAACTCTCAACAGGTGAACTTTTAAGAAATGAAATAAAAAATAAAACTGAATTAGGAAAAGAAATTTCAGGTAATATGAATTCTGGCAAACTTGTTCCAGACAACGTAGTAAGTGCTTTAATTGAAAAGTTTGTTTCAAATAATGAATTCATGAATAGACTTATTTTTGATGGTTATCCAAGAAATATTTTACAAGCAGAAAATTTAAATAATATTTTAAAAAAAAATGAACAAAAAATTAATCTCGTTTTAAAGTTATCTGTTTCTTTAGATGTTATAAAAAAAAGGATTACCGGAAGATCTGTTTGCTCAATATGCGGAAAAATTTACAATGAGTTTTATAATCCCGCACCTTTAAATTCTGATTGTTGTGCTTCTAAATTTTTACAAAAAAGATCTGATGACACTTTAGAAATAGCAATTTCTAGATATCAAACTTATGAAAAAAATATTGAACCAGTAATTAATTTTTATAAAAAGCATGATTTACTTAAAGTTGTTAATGGTGAGGCAAATATAACTGAAATTAGCAGTGAAATTAGCATATTATTAGAGAGTATCTAGGGTTGACTTTAGGAGATTAGACAATATAAATACGCTGAAAACAAAAATTCATTATTTTATGGCTCGTATTGCAGGGATAAACATTCCACAAAACAAAATAGTTAGCATCGCTTTAACTTACATACATGGTATAGGGCTGTTTTCATCAAAAAAAATCTGTGAAAAACTTGATATACCTTCTTCAAAAAGAGTAAACGAACTTTCTGAAGAACAAGTTTTAAAAATTAGAGAGTTTATAGACTCTAACCATAAAGTTGAGGGTGATTTAAGACGACAAATATCAGTTAATATAAAAAGATTAGTTGATCTTGCCTGCTACAGAGGTACAAGACATAAAAAAAAACTTCCTGTAAGAGGACAAAGAACCCAATGTAACGCTAGAACCCGAAAAGGAAAAGCAATCGCAATAGCTGGAAAAAAACTAACTCCTCTTAAAAAATAAATTCTAAATGAATAAAAAAAACGAAAAAAAAGAAGTTAAAGAAGAAAAAAAAACAGATCCAAAAATAAATAGTTCTTTTAAAAAAAAGAAAAAAGTTAAAAAAAATATCACTTCTGGAATCGCATATGTTTATTCAACTTTTAATAATACTATTATCTCTATCGCTGATGAAAATGGAAACGTTGTTTCATGGTCTTCTGCTGGAGCCAAAGGTTTTAAAGGTTCAAGAAAATCAACACCTTATGCAGCACAGGTTGCGGCTGATGATGCGGGAGCAAAAGCTTTTGAACAAGGATTAAGAACTTTAACTGTTCAAGTAAAAGGGCCTGGATCTGGAAGAGAAACAGCATTAAGATCGCTACAATCAAGAGGTTTTAAAATTTTATCAATTAAAGATACTACACCTATGCCACATAATGGTGCTAGGCCGCCAAAAAGAAGGAGAGTATAATGCAAACTACCACTAACGTTATAGATAAGAACTGGAAAGGGCTTATTAAGCCAAACAAATTAGACATTACTAGTAATGAAGACAAAACCGTAGCAAATATTACTGCAGAACCTTTAGAAAAAGGTTTTGGTCAAACTATAGGAAATTCTTTAAGAAGGATATTATTATCTTCTATTCAAGGAGCAGCAGTTACAGCCATCCAAATAGATGGTGTACTTCATGAATTCTCATCTATTAAAGGTGTTAGTGAAGATGTTACAGACATTGTTTTAAATGTAAAAAATTTAGCTATAAAATCATCTTCTTCAAGTCCTAAAAAAATTATTTTAGATATTAAAGGACCTAAAGAAGTAAAAGCCAAAGACATTACACTTGTTCCTGAAGTTGAAATATTAAATCCCGATCAAATAATTTGTAATCTAGATGAAAAAACTCACTTTCATATGGAATTGATGGTCAGCACTGGTAAAGGTTATGTTCCGGCGCCAAAAAATAAGAATGACGATAGTCCGCTGGGTTTGATTTCGATAGACTCGCTATTTAGTCCAGTCAAAAAAGTTTCTTTTTCCGTTGAAAACACTAGAGCGGGTAGTGCGCTTGATTATGACAAATTAGTCATGACTGTTGAAACTAATGGAACAGTTGATGCAGAAGATGCAATAGCTTATTCAGCAAGAATTTTTCAAGATCAATTAGCAATGTTTGTAAATTTTGATGATCCACAAGAAATGCCAAAAGAAGTAAAATCCTCAGAACCTGAATTTAATAGAAATTTATTAAAAAGAGTTGAGGAACTTGAATTATCTGTTAGATCAATGAATTGTCTTAAAAATGATAATATTATTTATATTGGAGACCTAGTTCAAAAAACAGAGCCAGAAATGCTTAGAACGCCAAATTTTGGAAGAAAATCTCTAAATGAAATTAAAGAGGTACTAAACACGATGTCTTTATATTTAGGAATGGAAATACCCAATTGGCCACCAGACAATATTGCCGAACTTTCAAAGAAACTTGAGGAAAATAATTATTAATGAGACATGGTATTGGATATAGAAAATTAAATAGAACTAGTGAACATCGTAAGGCTTTATTTAAAAATATGTTAAATTCTTTGATTAAGTACGAACAAATTATTACGACTCTACCTAAAGCTAAAGAGTTAAAACCACTAATTGATAAAGTTATAACCATAGGAAAAAAAAATATCTTAAGTAATAAAAAGAGACTATTTTCTAAATTACAAGATAAGAAATCAGTAACAAAAGTATTTGATGAATTATCAAAAAGATATAATTCAAGAAAAGGTGGCTACTCAAGAGTACTAAAAGCAGGATTTAGAACAGGTGATGATGCACCTATGGCAGTAATTGAATTAGTTGACCGAAACCCTGAAGCAAAAAAAATTGATAAGCCAAAAAAAACTGAAAATAAAGATAAAAAAAAAGAAGATCAATCCGAAGCACAGGTAGCTAGCAAATAATTCAAGTTTAAATGCCTAAATCTTTTATCGTGGATGATGATTATCATGACACAAGACTAGATAAATGGTTTAAACAAAAAGTTATTAGTTTACCTCATTCGTTAATAGAAAAAATTATCAGACAAAATAAAATCAAAGTAAATAATAAAAAAACTAAATCTTCATACAGAATACAAAATGGTGATTTAATAGAGGTTTATAATATTTCTAAATTTAAACCTTTAAATAAAGAAATTAAAGTCAAATATAAACCCAAAAAAAATGAAATCAGTAAATACGATGACTATGTAATTGAAGATAATGAAAATTTTATAATAGTAAACAAACCAACAGGCTTACCAGTTCAATCTGGAACAAAATCGTTTAAAAATTTAATAGATATTATAAAAAATACAAAGTATTTTGAGAATTCCACGCCTTACATTGTTCACAGAATAGATAAAGATACATCAGGTATTTTAATAATAGCTAAAAATAGAAAACATGCACAATTATTCACGTCTCTTTTTAGAATAAGAAAAATTCATAAAACATATTTGGCTATAGTTTATGGGAAAATAAATAAATCTATAAAAACAATGAGGGATGATTTAGTTTATTTTGAAAACAATAAAAAGGTTTCGCAAAAAGCAATTTCAAATCTTAAGATTATTAAATCAAATGAAGGATATTCTTATATTGAGCTAAATCCTATTACGGGTAGAAAACATCAGTTAAGAAAACAACTTTTAAATATAGGTAACCCAATTATTGGCGATGATAAATATTTTTTAAACGATAGAAAAAGACTTAAAACTAGAGATCTTATGCTTCATGCCTATAAGATAAAATTTATGATAAATAATATTCAATATAATTTTAAAGCAAAATATAATAAAAATTTTGAGGATTTTTTAAAAAAAAATTTCTAAATTTTGTTTATATTTTTAACAAATATACTTGCTAATTTTTCTTCATAATTTTTAGGCCAAATTTTTTTTTCGTTATTAATAGAAGTTATTTCTTTGTTATTTAAACCACATGGAATAATTTTTAAATATTGATTTAAATTATTTGCTACGTTTATTGAACATCCGTGATAAGCAATCCATCTAGAAACTCTCAAACCAATAGCAGCAATTTTTTTATTTTTGACCCAAATTCCTATATTTTTTTTATCTTTTTTGGCTTTTATTCTAAAAATTTTTAAAAAATCAATAATGCTCTTTTCGATACAATTTATAAATTTTCTTACATCTTTTTTTCTTTTGTTTAAATTAATAACAAAATAAACAATTTTTTGACTAGGATTATGTAAAGTAATTTTTCCACCTCTATTTGTTTTTATTACATTAATCTTTTTGTCTAAAATTTCATTTTTATTAAAGCTTACACCAGCTGTATAAGTTGTTGGATGTTCTAGAATCCATATAATTTCTTTATTTCTACCAAATTTAACTTCTTCTACCCTTTTATTAAGAAAAAGCATTGCTTTTTCGTAGGAAACAAGTTTTTTACTTATCTTAATTTCTATACTCATTTGAATTGAATTTTACCATTTAATAGACTATTAGTCTCAAAAAAACTTTTAGGGGTATTTATGGCTTTACTAAAATCTACAGGTAGCAAAAAAGTAAATTTGGATTTTAATAAAGAATTTATTAATACCTTTAGCGATAATATAGAACTTCGAAATGTAGATTTTATTAATCAAACTTTAAAAGATTTACACGAAGCAGATATAGCTAATCTAATTGAAAATTTAAATCCAGACACAAGAAATAAATTAATTGAAATAGAGTCTTTTAATATTGAGCCAGAAATATTTATTGAATTAAATGAGTCTATTCAAAGTGAAGTACTACAACTACTTTCAACAGATTCTTTAATCAAGATTATCAAAAGGTTAGAGTCAGATGATGCTATAAAAATTCTTGAAAATTTATCCAAAGAAAACAAAGAAAAAGTTTTAGAAAAATTACCTCCAAAAAATAAATTTTTACTTCAAGAAGGACTGAGTTATCCAGAAGACTCGGCTGCTAGAATAATGCAAAGAGAATTTACCGCTGTACCAAGTAGCTGGACAGTTGGACAAACAATTGATTATTTAAGAGAAAATAAAGAATTACCAAAAGAGTTTTTAGAAATATTTATAGTAGATAACGATTTCAAACCTATTGGCACTGTACCATCTTCAAGAGTATTAAGAACTGCCAGGGAGTCTAAAATGAATTTAATTATGAATGAAATGCCAGTTTTAATTTCTGTAAACATGGATAAAGAAGAAGTTGGTCATGTATTTGAAAATTATAATTTAGTTTCTGCAGGAGTAGTAAATAAAGAAAATAAGTTAGTTGGAATGATTACAGCTGATGATGTTGTTACAGTTGTTCAAGAAGAAGCTGAAGAAGA
>MDTB01034065.1_pt1 | contig 10027 bp, 10 predicted proteins | sample 811161 | NCBI WGS metagenome assembly MDTB01 (sample SAMN05326650, study PRJNA326480) | marine metagenome | isolation source: seawater | place: Mediterranean Sea | collected 2009
ACCATTTTTGAGATTGTTTTATCGTTTACTTCAGCTGATTTATTTTTAAATCGACAAAACCATTGTGCTATGATTTGATTCGGCTCGTTTTCATGAATTCGTTTTCCACGATTGTACATGCGCGCTTTATCAAACCCATATTTTATTCCAATCTTTGTTAGCTTTTCGACTAAATCATCATATAGTTGATCTGAAATAATTACGATATCAAAGCCAATGCATCGCCAAGGAACAACTTTTGGGAAATGAATATGTGGAAGTACTATTGGCTTAAACGATGATGATTTAAATTGTTTTGGTTTATTTCCTAAATTTTTAATAACTTCTGATGTAAATTGTGTTGTTGATAATCCATTCTCTTTGTCTAAATCGCGTGTAAACTTCCCCTGATCTAAGGTTGCTGCTAATGCATTTTCAATAGTATCTGCAATCTTATCTAAATTAATAAAACGGCACATCATAACAGCAGATAAAATCATTGCTGTTGGATTGGCAATGTTTTTTCCTGCTATATCTGGAGCCGCGCCATGAACAGCTTCAAACATAGCCACTTCTCGACCAATATTTGCCGATGGGGCAATGCCAAGGCCCCCAACTAAGCCAGATGTTAAATCACTTATAATATCACCGTTCATATTTGTCGTTACAATTAAATCAAACTGTTCAGGATTTACTACCAACTGATGGGCACAATTATCAATAATCATATGTTTTGCTTCAATTTCTGGATAATGAGTGGCTATATACTCAAATGATTTTTTCATCATGCCTTCTGTTGTTTTTAAAATATTTGCTTTTGTTGCGCAATGTAAGGATTTTCGATTTGTAGATTTTGCAAATTCAAATGCAAATGAGTTAATGTGATCACAACCATATTCGCTTACAAGCTTTAATGATTGAGCTACTCCGGGTTGATGATAATATTCAATGCCAGCGTATAAATCTTCAATATTTTCTCGAATAACTACTAAATCAATGGCTCTTTTTTTAAATAATGATGGTATATTTGGGTATTGTTTAACAGGTCGAATATTTGCAAACAACCCAAATGTTTTTCTTAGAGCAACGTTGGCACTGCGTTCACCATAACCTATGGGAGTTGCTAATGGGCCTTTTAAGACTACTTTTGTATCACGTATACTTTCTTTTGTTGCCTCTGGAACACCACTTGGAACACCTTGTTTAAATGCTACTTCACCAGCGATGCATTTGGCCCAAGATAATGGAGCAGATGCTGCTTCAAGAATTTGAAGTGCAGCATCTACAACTTCCTGGCCAATGCCATCACCCGAGATGACGGTAATTTGTCTAATGGGAGATGTCATATGTTGTGCTTATCGATTGTGCTTTTACAACCTTTAGCTATTTTGTCGAATCGCCTCATATAATACAATACTAACAGAATTCGCTAAATTTAAACTTCGAATGTTTTTATTTGGCATAGGTATGGTAATTAATTGATCGATAAACTTGTTTTTTATGGGTTCAGACAAGCCTTCTGTTTCGCTACCAAAGAAAAATGTTTGATTATTGGAAAACGAAGCATCTGTATATACCGTTGTTGCTTTACTTGATAATAAATACGGTTGTGTATGTTCCTCTTGAATTAAAAACTTTTCTAAATTTGGCTCATGTTCCCACTGTACATAGTTCCAATAATCCAATCCTGCCCGCTTTAAATATTTATCCTCAAGTGAAAACCCTAAAGTTCCAACTAATATTAATTTTGCATTGGTGGCTGCACATAATCTAGCAATTGTTCCAGTATTTTGTGGTATTTTTGGCTCAATTAAAACAATTCTATACATTAAGACTAATTTACAACGAAGACTAATTAATCAACAAATTATTTATTAATTATTTAAGAAAAATTTGAAAATCTACAACTAATTTTGTATTTTTTACATATTTTTAATTTATTATTCATTTTTTTTTGTGTTATTTTAATTTATTTTTGGCATAATAATGTTATCTAATTGGTGGGAGTTAATAGGGGAAGGTTTTAAATTGGGAGCGTTTGCTCCCTTTTTAATTAAAATCCTAAGTTCGTAAAAAATAAATTCCATTTCATGGCTTTAATCCATTTAATTGGATATTTATTTACAATGTCAAAAATAGTCCCCCAAATCATATTTATTTATACCCAGATACTCGATTATTTAAACAATAAATTTGCCGTTCCGGTAAATTTCATTATCGTCCAAATAAATGTGTGACTGAGAAGTAAAATTTGTTACAAAATCATGATGGATACTCGACATATTCTTACCGCCCGTTTCCGGATAGGATGCCCCAATGGCCATGTGAATTGTGCCGCCAATTTTTTCATCAAATAGGGTATTTAACGTATAATCTTGAATTTGATGATTGGTACCAATTGCGATTTCGCCTACCATATTTGCCCCATCAATACTAAATAGTCGATCTAACAACGCCTGTCCTGTTTGTGATTCCCATTTAACAACTTTTCCTTTTTCTAGTGTTAACACTAATTTATTGATCACTTGACCAAATACCAATGACGGAATTGTAAATGTGATCATCCCTTCTGCCGATGATTCGATTGGTGATGTAAACACCTCACCAGATGGCATATTACGTTTCCCATCTGAATTGATCCATATGCGCTGATCTAGCTTAAACGATATATTTGTATCTTCAGATATAAACTGTATTTTTTTTCCTTGATTTAATTTATTTACCCACTGCTCTTGTTGATTCGACAAATCTTCCCACGCTTTTTGTGGATTCTTTTTATTTAAAAAACAGGCATTGGTAATAAATTCAGTATATTTTTTTAATGTCATTTTGGCTGCTTTTGCTAAACTTTTTGTTGGGTAATTACACAGGACCCAACGAAGGTCTCCCTGGCTACTTCGTTTCATCATTTTTTGTTTTATTGGACGAATTGCTGCTTGTGAAATCGCCAACTTTTTTTCGTCTACATCTTGAAGTTCGAAAATATCGAATGGTGCCTGAATGGTTATTATGACATCAAATTTTCGAACGGCATGGCCATATAACTCTGGTGGTTGTTCTAACTGACTAGCTTCAGAATATTCATAATACTGTTTCGCCATACCAGGCAAAGAAATTGATATTTCACAATGGCCGCCCTTTTTAAGAATCTCTTTTTGACATTCAAGAATCAGTGCTTCAGCTAAATACGTTGATCGAATAAAAACTTTATCGCCTGCCTTTATATTACAACAATACGTGGTGAGTAATTTTGCATATTTATCTATAAATTTTTGATCCATTAACTCTATTATACGTTAAACTTTAAAGTGAACTAATTATAAATTATAAGGTTGTTATATTTTATTGGTTTTTTACTATGTTATAATTGGGTCATGGAACCCAAGACCATCCTTGTTGTTGATGATGATATGTCAGTGCTTGAAACCGTTGACTTTATACTAACTTCAGAAGGGTATAATGTTTTATTGGCTTCAAATGGTGAAGATGGTTTAGATGTTATTAAAAGTGAATGGGTTGATGGCATTATATTAGATCTTCGTATGCCAAAAGTTTCTGGTTACTTATTTGCAAATTTAGTTGTGAAAGAGTCTAAAAATAAGGACATTAAGATTTTATTACTAACTGGTGAGTCAATGATGGCTGGGCATTGTAAAATTAATTTACCGAATGTTAAAAGTAAGTTATCAAAACCATTTGATATTGAAGAGCTAAAAAAATCATTACTTGATTTAGTTAGTGTCTAATTTTAACGGGGTTTGAATAATTTCGAGCTCAAATAACCCAATTACTGCAAAAATATGATCAAATATATCTGATTGAATATTTTCATACTCTACCCAGTCCGTTGTATTTGTAAAACAATAAATTTCCAATGGAACGCCGGTTTCATCAGATTGTAATTGGCGCACAAGAATTGTTCCTGATTGATTAATATTTGGATGGCTGCCCAAGTAACGATATAAATATTGGCGTAACAAGCCAATATTTGTTAATGAGCGGGTATTTAAAGGTTGATGCTTGTTTGGTTGTTCGTCATTAAATGCCTCTATTTCACTTAGGGCAGTGTTTACATAATCTGCTAGATAATTTACACTTCTCATATTTTTTAATAATGATTCATTGCAAAATTTGATTGAATTTATATCAATATGAATACTTCTTTTTATCCGGCGTGAATTTGATAATTCCATGCCCTTCCAGTTTTTTACAGGTTCAGAAACTAGGGCATACGTTGGTATTGTTGTAATTGTCTTATCCCAGTTTTGAACTCTTATGCTTGAAATATTGATGTCTAAAATATTGCCATCCGCGTTGTATTTTGGCATTTCAATCCAATCACCTTCTTTTACAATCTCTAATAGCGTTACTTGGACACTTGCGACTAACCCTAATATGGTATCTTTAAACACAAGAACAATAATTGCAGTTAATGCACCGAGACTACTCAGAATAACTACTGGGGACTTATTTATTAATATGCTAATAACTGTAATAATTCCAGTTATTACTAACGTAATTTTAATTACTTGATGAGCTGTTCTTATTAACGCTGTATTAAATGAATATTTACGATTTATTTCGCTTAAAGTAAATGATAATAATCGATTAAAAAATTGAAGAAAGACAATGATTAACCCGATGTAAATAAAATTTAAAATTAATTCATTAATATTATTTTGATTATTAAAAACTAAAAAATATTTACTGCCAATATAAATGATTGTTAGTGGAATAAAAAGAGCGGCTGAATTAAATAGTTTAAAAGACGTCATCGACTGCCACATTGTTGGCGATTGCTTTGACATTACGCTCTTCACCAATCGAAATAATAAATACTTAGTGAAATAATAGAATAATACTGATAATGTAATTATCCCAAAAATATACACCGCCCAATTTACCATTGGTGAATTAGGTATCATATTCACCACAGCCTCGAATGTCATTTTGTTAATAATGATGCAATTTTTTGGTATTCAGCAGCTGTTTTTTCTACAATTTCATCTGGTAAATTAGGTATTGGAGATTTGCGATCCCAATCTGTTGTTTCAATATAATCTCTTACGATTTGTTTATCGAAACTTGGTGGTGAAATTCCAACTTCATAGGTATCTGCTGACCAAAATCGAGATGAGTCTGGCGTTAAGACTTCATCTATAATGATAATTTCATCGTTTAATAGTCCAAATTCGAATTTGGTATCTGCTATTATAATTCCTTTAGACGCCGCAAAATCTGATGCTGTTTTATAAATGTCCAAGCTTAACTTTTCTAGATAATCAGTTTTTTCTTTACCTATCTGATTGATCATTTCGTTGATTGTAATATTTTCATCATGTCCATCAAGTGATTTAGAGGCTGGCGTAAATAGTGGTTGATCTAATTTTTGCCCTAGTTTTAACCCTGGCTTTAATTCGTGACCACATACCTTACCTGTATTTTGATAGTCCTTCCACCCTGAACCAATGATATACCCTCGAACCACACATTCAATTGGAATTAATTCTGTTTTTTTAACTAGCATACTTCTACCTTCAAGGATTTTGCGGAATGCTTTCGTTTCTTCAGGAAAGTCATTTACATTGGTAGAAATTAAATGATGATTTAAATTTAATTTATTAAACCAGAATTCGCTTATCTCGGTTAATACTCTTCCTTTATTTGGAATTCCTCTTTCAATTACATGATCAAAAGCTGACACTCGATCTGATGAAACAATTAGTAAATTTTCACCAAAATCAAATACGTCTCTTACCTTTCCACGTCTAAATAACTTTAAATTTTCAAAATTGAAGTTTGTATGCACATCTGTTTTTAACATGGTTAAATTATAAAAGACGCTTTAAAAACTGTCTAATGTATTATTTTAATAATTATCTATTAAAATGGCTGTTTTAGATTCAAAAGATGGGTAAATTAGGAATTTATTTGGATACATGTAAAGTCGTTTATTGACCTCATTATACAGATTGGCTATTGAAAAATCTCGATTATAGTTGAAGCTTTGTTTAAATAGAGACGGTTGTTTTTCAAGGGAATATATAGATTTGGGGGGTAAATGTAAAATGATGCATAAGGGTCGTAATTTTTGCTTAACAACATATTTATCAAGGGACTTAAATGAATTGGAAATAATGTTTTCTTCCGTCATTAATTCAATTTTATTTTTCCTCAATTTATATTTAATTAATATATGGTTATCTTTAAATGTTGGATGGAATAGCTCTTGTCTATTTAAATATGACATTAAAATTATTTGATACCCATTGTCTGAAAACTCTTCTATAATCGTTGGAAATATTTGATTAATCATTTGAAACGAGCTTTTTTTTAGTACGCGACTTAATACTTCTTGATTTTCAATAGATTCATTTAATTGATTGATTAGAATTATGAAGTTATACGATCTTGGCACTTCTTGATGGTCATATTTTTTTAACGTTACAAAATCGGTCTCTGAAAATATAATGTTTGTTGCTAAAAAACAAAAGATAATAACCAACTTCATCATTACTAATCATAATTGAAACATGATAAAAATCACAAATCAGTCTAAACTATTGAAAAAATCCATTAATTAATTATAATTAATTTAATGAAAATTAATGTTTTTCACATATCAAATGATACTTTTTTACAATCACTTCCATTGTTTCAAGAGTCCAATATTACTGCCATCAATATTAGATCCATTCACGATACTGATTTTTTTAATCCGTCGGTTGTTTTGTTAACACATCATTCAACTAACCGACGAGTCATTCGATATATTCGGCAGAAAAATGTACTAACGCCTATTATCTTGATTTCTAAAGAGGATTTATCGTATCGGGAAGTTAATGGCACGATTCATCCAAATGATTTAACGTTTAATCATTTAGCTAGTGTACTTCGTTTATTTCCACAACAATATATTTGGAACTATGCATTCACTGTGGATCAAAATAATAGACTAAATAAAATGCAATTAGCTTGAAGTTTCTGCACTTGTTAATTGTTTAGCAAACGTAAGATACTCATCCAAAGATGCTTCATTTAATAACGTTGATTCCTGAACTGCAATTTGTTCGCCTCTAAGAATCTTTTTTACATTCACCTCACATTTTTTACCATTTTTCGTATACGGAATATCTGAAACTTCCATAATCATTTGGGGCATGTGTCTGGGGGATGCTTTTTCTTTTAATTGTAATCTAACTTCTTTTTTTAATTCAGGCGTTAAACTTTGACCATCACTTAATTTTAAAAATAACACGATTTTTTCTTCATTATCAGAAATAATGGAGCTAACCAATGAATCCTGAATCTCCGAAAAATTATCGAGAATTTGATAAAACTCAGCCGTTCCGATTCGAATTCCACCTGGGTTAAGTGTTGAATCACTTCGACCTAAAATCTCTACTGAACCGTCTTTATTAATTATAATATAGTCACCGTGATACCATTCTTTTACCGAACCATCTTTAAAATAAGAGGATTTATAGCGTTTATTATCACTATCATTAAGAAAATAAATCGGCATACTTGGTGCAGAGATTCGGCAAACAAGATCGCCTTTTTGTTCTACAACCTCATTACCATCATCATCCAATGCAATAATATCCATACCCAATCCTTTACCTTGAAGTAACCCAGAATAAACTGGTGTTAATGGATTACATAAAGCAAAACAAGAAATAATATCAGTACCACCAGAAATAGAACCAACTTGAATTGGATATTCAAAACTTGAATATAAATAATCGTAATGGTGTGGAAGTAATGGTGAACCAGTTGAAAGAATTAAACGGGTTGTTTTGCCAGATAATTTTGATGCTAATTCTATTTTTCGCTTTTGAGAAGCCCCAATAAAAGAGGCACTGCAACCAAATACGGTAATTTCATACGCATCAATTAAATCCCAAATCGAACTGTTTGATGTGATTGCAGCGCCATCAAATAAGACCAATGAAACATTGCTTGCCAACGCTGATACCATCCAATTCCACATCATCCATCCGCAAGTCGTGTAATAAAATAAGGTATCTTTGTCTGTTAAATTACAATGCAATTGATGTTCTTTTTTATGTTGTAGTAGTGTTCCACCTACGCCATGGACAATACATTTAGGTTTACCTGTTGTTCCAGAGGAAAATAAAATAAATAATGGATCGTTAAAATTACAAGGAACAAACTCAATCTTTTGGGGAGAGAATGCCTCAACTTCATCAGCACTTTTCCAAGTGGATACTTGATCATGGCTAACATTAATCCATAAGGTTGTTTGAGTTAAACGATCTCGAATTTGATTTAAACGATCTTGAATTAAAATAACCTTACCTTTGTACTTATACTCTGAAATTGAAATGATACATTTTGGATTTACTTGTTCTAACCGGTCACATATACCTGCTTCACCAAAATCAGGAGAACATGAACTCCAACTTGCTCCAAGTGATGTTGCGCCTAACATTGCAACAATAGCGGTTAGATTATTTGGTAATATTGCCGCTACAGTATCCCCTTTGCCAATACCATTTTCTTTAAAAAACTGATGCCATTTTGATACACTATCATAGAGTTCAGCCCAACTGATCGTGTTTTTTAATCCATCTTCGTTTATTTCATAAATGGCAAGCTCATTTGAAAAATTTTGCAAACAATTTTCAGCGTAATTTAATGTTGCACCAGAAAACCATTTTGTATTTGGCATTTGGTGAACATCATCAACAATTTGGTTAGCAGTTGAATTAAATTGAATTGACAGAAAATCGGCAGCTTCACTCCAAAAATTGATAGATTCAGAAACAGACCAGCTATGAATATCATCAAATGACTTTAAACTAATGTTATATTTTTCATTAATATGATTAATGAACTCTGTCAGTTTGTTATATTTAAGATCATCTTTTGATGGTTGCCAAAGTTTAGTTTTCATATGCTCTTTCACCCAGCCATTTTGTAATCACCAATGATGCAGATGTATTCCCCCATAAATTGACTGTCGTTCTTAGCATATCTAATAGTCGATCAATCCCCATAATTATTGCGGTACCTTCAAGCGGAACACCAATTGCAGTCAATATCATTGCCAATGTAATAATACCAGCGCTAGGCACTGCAGCTGCCCCGATTGATGCCATTATAGTAATAAAAACAATTACTAATAAACTTGTAATAGATAAAGGAACACCATATATTTGAGCAATAAATACTGCAGCAACGGCCTGAAAAAGAGCAGTCCCATCCATATTAATTGTAATCCCTAGGGGTAGTACAAAACTTGCGACTTTATTTGGCACTTTTAAATTTTTACGCGTATCTTCTAATAAGATTGGCAGTGTTGCAGCTGAGCTGGCTGTGGTAAACCCAGTCGCTAATGAGGTAAAAACATCTTTTGCAACAGATAATGGAGAGATTCGTAAAAAAATACGAATGATTAGCGGTAATATAATAAATGCATGGATTACCAAACCAGCAACAACCACTAGCATATATTTTAATAAAGGGACAAATGCAGCTATCCCAGTTGTTACTATCAATTGTGCTATTAAACCAAAAATACCAATGGGAGAAATTGCAATCACCCAACCAGTAATAATCATCATAAACTCATTAAATCCTTCAAATAACTCATCGATCGGAAACGCTCTTTTTTGTCCAAAGGCAACGATAATTATTCCTAAAAGAATCGATATAAAAATTAAAAATAACATATTACCACCAGAAAGAAATTGCATAAAATTGGTGGGTATTATTTGAAGAAACATCGCTTTAAATGATAATGCATCTGAGACAGGAATTATCTCGGCTTGTTCAAAAATGAACCCTTTCCCTGGATTAATAAAAATTGCTAAAACAAGCCCAACTGATGCCGATATTGTGGACGTAATTATAAAATAAAATAGTGTTTTGAAGCCCATTTTACGTAATGAACCAAGACTCCCCAAACTAATCACGCCATAAGTTAACGATGCAAAGACGAGTGGCACAACAAGGTACTTTAATAATGTAATAAACGAATGGCCAAGAAATTCATAAATCGCTATGTATTCTTGAGCATAAA
>MDTB01131046.1_pt1 | contig 10027 bp, 11 predicted proteins | sample 811161 | NCBI WGS metagenome assembly MDTB01 (sample SAMN05326650, study PRJNA326480) | marine metagenome | isolation source: seawater | place: Mediterranean Sea | collected 2009
CTAAGTATTTTTTTATTTTTATTTATCTCATAATTTCCAAAAATATATACGCCTAAAAAAATAAAAATGATTAAAATAAAGCTTAATATTTTTTTAACTAAACTTGTTCTAAAAAAAAAAATAATTGGAAAAGTGAATAATGTAATTATTAAAAGATTATAAGAAAATAAACCTATAACATTTACGATTTGCAAAATTTCATTGTTTGAAACAGTGCTATAAGCCCATAAATTCCAAGGAAAACCTGATAGGATTTTTGCTCTTAAATAATCTGAGAATGCAAAGCTGGCAGCAAATATAGCTATTGAGGACAAATTTAACTTAAGATATGGGCCGACTAACAAAATTGTAAAAGCAAAAAATAGACTTAAAAATAAAGGTATTATTATTAAAGCAAAAGGAATTAAAATTTTAAAGTTTTCATCAAAAGTTAGTGACTTTGTTATCCAAGATATACCACTTAAATAAAAGCCAAATCCAAAAAGCAAACCAAATATAAATAAATGTTTTTTGTAGGGTTTTTTCCTATAAATCGTTTTTGATTTTTTATTTATATAAATCAACAAATAAAAAATTATAGGAAAAATAACCAGATTTATTGACATTAAGTTAAACGGCTGAAACGAAAAAGTCGCTAAAATTCCTAAAATGAAAGGTATTATATATAGCGTTATAAATCGATATTCTAAATATTCTTTAAACATTTGCAAAATTATAAAATTTTTTTTCCATACGGCTCATTTCCTGAAAACCTTTTTTACTTTTATGATCGTATCCAAATAAATGTAATAATCCATGTATCCATAATCGATCAAATTCTTCTTTAAAATTTTCAAGACTGCGTTTACTCTTAATTTTACTTAAATTGATAATGATATCTCCAATATAAATTTCTTTCTCTATTTTTATTTTTTTTTTAAGAATTTTTTTCGTATTGAACGGAAATGATAAAACGTCTGTAGATTTATTTTTTTTTCTAAATTTTTTATTAAGGTATTTTATTTCCTTGCTATTTGAGAGTAGCAAAGTGCAAAATAAAATCTTTTTTGATAAATTTTTTTCTTTTAAGTTAATTTTAGTAATCTTCTTGTCTATATAACTATTAGGATTTTTTATGTAATTTAACCAATTGATGTTATTGGTTATTACGTTAATTTTTATCATCAGTGCTTTTATTTTGATAAGCTCTAATAATTTTTGATACCAGCGGGTGCCTTACTACATCGTGATGATCAAATTTGATAATTTTAATTTCTTGAATATCTTTTAGAATATCTTTTGATTTAACTAATCCAGAATGTGATTTATTTATTAAATCAATTTGACTCGGGTCCCCATTCACTACCAGCTTGGAATTCTCTCCAATTCTCGTTAAAAACATTTTTATTTGCGTCTCTGTAGCATTTTGTGCTTCATCTAAAATCGCAAAACAGTTTTTAAGAGTTCTACCTCTCATAAAAGCTAATGGAGCAATCTCAATCTCGCCTGTCTCAATTTTTTTATCGATTTTATCAGTTCCAAAAAGTTCGTATAATGCGTCATATAAAGGTCTTAAATATGGATCTACTTTTTCTTTCATATCTCCTGGCAAAAAACCCAATTTTTCTCCAGCCTCGACCGCTGGTCTTGAAAGAATTACTCTATCTATTTTTTTTTTCCATTAGTAAAGTGATAGCTACAGATACTGCTAGGAAACTTTTTCCGGTACCTGCTGGTCCAAGGGACATTATTATATCATTTTCTTTAAGGGCTTTTATATATTCTGATTGTTTTTCTGATCTCGCTATAACAGACTTTTTTGGAGTCTTTATTAATTGTTTGAAGCTTTTAACATTTGACTCTTCTATCTCAATATTTTTTTTCACGGATGAGACTATATCTTCATTTTCAATAATATTCGTTAAAAAATATTTATTTACCAAAAATTTAATTGCATCACTGAATATTGTTAAATTTTCTTTGCTACCTTTACAGGCTATAGAATTACCCCTGAAATAAACATTTGTATCAGTTAATTTTGCCAATTTTTTTAAATTTTCATCAAATTGACCTACTATAGCCATCAACATTTCATTATCATTGATTGATATATTAAATGTTTCATTATCAATTTTTTTTATAAATAATATTTCTTCTAATTTACTTATTTCTGACATTTGATTTAAGCTGCAAAATTTGTTTTATTAAAATTTAAAAAAATTTCTCCAAAAAGTGTATTTCGATTACCACCTACTATTTTTATTTTTTTTATTGTACCAATTAAACATGCATTACTCTCAACAATTACCGCATTAAAATGTTCATCTCTACCGAAATATTTGTTTTCATTTTTAATTTTATTTTCAAAAAGTACATTCACCTTTTTGTTAATTAAATTTTTTCTATATTCTGTTTTGATTTTTTCTGCAATATTTTGAAATTCAATTAGTCTAGTTTTTTGCAACTTGTCGATCAATTTTTTTCAAGTTATATGCCGGTGTACCTGGTCTTGCGCTAAATATGTACGAAAAAGAATTAATAAATTTGACTTTACTCATTAGGTTTATTGTATCTTTAAAATCATCATAAGTTTCATTTGGATATCCAATTATAAAATCACTAGAAAACTTAATGGTTGGTTTAATTTGAATTAATTTTTCAATAATTTTTAAATATTCTTCAGTTGAATGCTTTCTGTTCATGTCATTCAAAATTTTGTTAGACCCACTTTGCACTGGAAGATGGATTAATGGCATTAATTTTTCACAATCTTTATGAACCAATATCAAGTCTTCAGTGAAATCTCTTGGGTGAGATGTTGTGTATCTTATTCTAATTAATTTTTTAATTTTTGATATTTCTAAAATTAAATCTGAAAGTTTTTTTCCTTTATAATTATAAGCATTTACATTTTGTCCAAGTAAATTAATTTCTTTAGCGCCATTCTCAACTAATTGATTTGCCTCTTCTACTAGTTCATTTATTGATCTTGAATATTCCGAGCCACGTGTATAAGGGACAACGCAAAATTTGCAAAATTTATCGCATCCTTCTTGAACAGTCAAAAATGAAGAAATTTTATTATCAGAATTTTTTAAAGCATTTAAAGTATCAAACTTTTCTACTACATCGAACTCTGTTAAATTTATTGATCTCGATCTTTTTTCCAATTTTAAAATAATATCATTAATTTTTTGATAAGATTGTGGGCCGGTGACAGCGTCAATATAATTTTCTTTTTTCAATAGAACATCGCCCTCTGCTTGGGCAACACAACCTACAACAATTACAATCGGTTTTAATTTATTTCTAAATTCTTTTTTTACTCTTCCAATGTCATGATAAACTTTTTCCGTAGCTTTCTCTCTTATATGACAAGTGTTCAAAATATAACAATCAGCTTCTTTTAAATTTTTTGTTAGGGAATAATTTATTTTTTTAGTTAAATCTAAAATACGATTACTATCGTATAAGTTCATTTGACAACCAAGTGTTTTGATGAAAATTTTTTTTTGCAAGTTATTTTTTTATTTTTAAACCGTATAATTCAAGTTTGTGATCAACTAATTTATAGCCTAGTTTCTTTGCAACTTCCTTTTGAAGTTTTTCTATATCTTCATCTACAAATTCTATAATTTCTCCACTATTGACATCTATTAAATGATCGTGATGCTCATCTGGAGATTGCTCGTATCTAGCTTTGCCCCCTTTAAAATCATGTTTTTCTAAAATTCCAGCCTCTTCAAAAAGTTTTACTGTTCTGTACACTGTTGCAATACTAATTTTTTTATCTATTTGTGATACTCTCTTATGAAGTTCATCAACGTCTGGATGATCTTTAGAGCCATAGACTTCTTTAGACTCGTGTAAAACTTTAGCTATTATTTTTCTCTGATCAGTAAGTCTTACACCTTTTTGTTGGCATTTTTGTTCAATTGCATTCATGTTAATTAATTTAACTTAAATATAAGGGTTTAATCAAATTTTTTTGTATTAAATTTTTTTTGATTAAAAATTCAATATTAGCAAGGTTAAATTGCCCTAGGTCTGAATTTTTATATCCAAATAGATTTATTTTTTTTGATATTTTTATTCCTTTTGCAACTGCTAAAGAGCCTCTAATTGATGAAAAACTTCCTGGCCCGTTGTTTACTAGAACAGAAAAATCACTACCAAGATTTACTTTGTATTTTTTTATAAGATTTAATATGCTAATAACTAGTTGATCGTTATTAGACTTGGGATCAAAATCATGTATGTAAAAATTATTATTAACTTTTAAACCTATCTTATTTTCTTTGCCTATGAAATTTAGTATTAAAAAATCTTTTATCATTTATTTATTTATATACATTATAACTTTTTATAACAATTCGTATTCAAACACCTCAATAGAAAGTATTGACGATTTTGGCTTAATTTCCCTGATGTACCATAGATTTGAAGAAAATAAATATCCATCAACAAACATTAAAATAGATGATTTCAAAGAACATATTAAAATTATTGAACAAGAAAATATAAAATTTATAAATCCAAAAGATTTCAAAAATGAATTAGTAAATAATAAATTACAGAGAAAAATACTTTTAACTATTGACGATGGCTTTCTATCATTTTATGAAAATGCTTGGCCAATCTTAAAAAAGAAAAAAATACCGTTTATTTTATTTGTGAGCACACGAGAAGTTGGTGCGTTCAATTATATGACATGGAATCAGATTAAAGAAATTAGCAAAGAAGATTTTGTTGAAATAGGAAATCATAGTCATACGCATGAATATCTTGCTGATGAGAATAATGAATTAATTCAGGAAGATATAGCAAAAGCGATCTCTATTTTTAAGAAAAATTTGGGAAAAAACTCAATTTTTTTCTCTTATCCATTTGGTGAATATAGCAATGATTTTAAAGACATAATTAAAGATTTTGGTTTTAAATATGCATTTGGTCAACATTCTGGTGTCCTTGATGAAACTAAAGATTTTTATGAATTACCTAGATACCCAATTAACGAAAAGTATGGTGAGATTAAAAGATTTAAATCATTAGTAAAGACATTGCCATTTAAATATAAAAAAATTTATCCTGAAGAAAAATATCTTTCACAAAATGATAATCCTCCAGATGTGAAAATCGAATTTTATGAAAATATAAATAACCTTAAATCTGTAAGCTGCTATTCCAATGAGGGAGACAAGTGGAGACAGTCTAATATTAAATTTGAAAATCCTTATTTGCTGTCAATAAATATTTCTGAAAAATTTGTTGGAGAAAGAGGACGCATCAACTGCTCGTTAAGAGATACGAGTGGTTTGTGGAGATGGCTGGGAATTCAATTTGTAATTAGTGATTAATTATTTATGAAGTAAGTTCTATTTTCTTTACTGAATTAACTAGTCTTACAGGTTCAAAATCCATTAATCTATTCTGCTTAATAATTTGATTTAAAATTTTTGTATATTCAGATCCTGTCTGAGCATAATTGTTTAAAGTTTCAGTTAATTCTAACCCTTTGATTTTTTTGTTTTTATCTCTTAAAGACATTCTTTTTTGTCTGAACTTTGAATAACTCTTATGTGTGTTAAGATTATTTTGATAAGCTTTAACAGAAGCTCTCAAAATTGGAAACTTTAATATTTTATGATTTTTATCACTCTCTCTATCCAATGGCGCAATACCTTTTCCGCTCCATGTCCATTGACCAAAAATAGCATTTCCTTCTAAAGCAAATCTTGAAGTACCCCACCCACTTTCCTTTGCTGCTTGTGCAAGTGCTATTGATGTTGGTATAATATCCATTCTTTCAGTTAATTGTTCTAAATCACCTTTCTTAACCTTGTACTCTAAAAGTTTTTGTCTTAACCACTGCTTTTCTAGATCTGTTGTATATTTTTTTTTAGACACAATTAATAATTTTTCTCTATCAGCAAGTATTCTCTCATTTTCAGCAACTATTAAAGGTAAGACAATTTTGATAAAGGTTTCTTTTTTTAGTTTTGTACTTTGTAAAGCATCTAAGTCTCTTGGAAATTGAGTAAAGTAAATTGGTTTTACTAATTTTTGAGAACGGACCTTACCTAAATCATACTCTACATCTTTAAAAAGATTTAAAACAGTTTCAGTTTTTAAATTTAAATTAGGTAAAATCACCTCATCAACATTTTTTCTTTTTACCTCTAGCTTAGGTTTTTCTTTAGATTTGTTTTCTTTTATTTTAGTTCCAGGTTTTTTTACCTCTTTTTTTATTTCAGGTTTTTTTACCTCTTTTTTTATTTCAGGTTTTTTTACCTCTTTTTTTACAACTGATTTCTTAATTAAATCACTATCTGAATAATAATGCATACCACTAAAAATTAACGTTGTTACAACAGCTACTGAGGCAATAGCAATTATTACTTTTTTAGCCTTCTGTGGTTCTATTTGTTGTTTATAAATTCCATGAAATATATCAGTAAATAAGTCTCTAAAAAATTCGTAAATGACTTTACCTAATTTTGGAATAATATTTAAAAAATTTAAACCAATTGTTCCAAGTTGACTCCACAAATCTTTGAATGCTCGACCAACTTTTCTATTAGTATCTAGTTTAAAGTTTTCTATTTTCCTGATTGCTTTATTTTTATCTTTAATTTTATTTTCTTTGTACTCTATTAAATTAGATTTAATTTTACCAATTGGCTTAATAAAGTTATCTCTTAAAAAATTTGATTTAAAATCTTTTGGAATTATAATTTTATTTTTTTTAAGAATAAGTTCTAGTTGACCGGATGTTAAATATTTTCTACTTTTTTCATAATCTTTAATTTCTTTAACGTCATAAATATAAGCTAACTCAATTAACTTATCTCTATAACTCAACTTTTTTTTCATTGTTCTGCCTCAACTGAATTCACTTCTTTTACATAATGTTTTAAGAGATTTTGAACTCCTTGTTTCAAAGTCATTAAGGAACTTGGACAACCTGAACAGCTTCCTTGTAATTGAACCTTTACAACTCCGTTTTCAAAAGATTTAAATTTTATATCTCCACCGTCTCTTGCCACAGCTGGGCGTATTTTAGTATCTAAAACTTCAATAATTTTATTCACAGTTTCGTTGTTAATATCACTATTTTTCTCAAATTTTTTAATTTCTCTTAATATTGGCTCATTGTTTTTCTCAAAATAATCATTCAGATGTGAAATTACCATAGGTTTTAGCTCGTTCCAGGAGACTTCTTTTGTTTTTTTAACTGAAAGAAATTTTTCTGATATCAAAATTAATTCCACTCCTTTAAAATTCAACAATTCTTTGACAAATGGATTTTTTATTTCATTTTCCCTCTCTTTTTTAAATTCCTCTGTTCCAATAGTAGACAGTGTATTCTCGGACAAAAATTTTAAAGAGTTAGGATTGGGTGTATTTTCTGTTTGTATCATAAAGGTTTTATATTATATCAAGCCTACTTTTTCACGTATATTCTTTAGGTTTTCCTCAGCAATAATATTAGCCTTTTCAGTGCCTTTTTTTAGAATATTTTTTAAATATGACTTGTCTTTAAGCAATTTTTGAATTTCTTTTCCAACTGGTGTTATTTCGTTTATTACAACATCAACTAATTTTGTTTTTAAAAAAGAATACTCTTTCCCGGCCATTTCAGAGATAATTTTCTCTAGACTGTTCTTAGTTAACTCAGAATAAATAGTTAAAAGATTTAGAGCCTCTGGTTTATTTTCTAGCAACTTTATATCTCCAGGTATTGAGTCAGAGTCCGACTTCGCCTTTTTTATTTTTTTATTAATCTCATCAGCAGTATCTTTTAAATTTATTCTTGAATAATCAGATTCCTCAGATTTGCTCATTTTTTTTGTTCCATCTCTCAAGCTCATGACTCTAGAAATATTTTTTGGTATTAATGGTTCAGGTAAGGGGAAAAAATCTTTACAATTAAAATCGTTATTAAATTTTTGTGCTATATCACGTGATAATTCCAGATGTTGTTTTTGATCCGCTCCAACTGGTACATGAGTAGCTTTGTAAAGCAAAATGTCTGCAGCCATAAGATTTGGGTAAATATAGAGTCCAACACTAGCTTTTTCTTTGTCTGGCCCAGCTTTATCTTTAAATTGAGTCATTCTATTTAACCAACCAATTCTTGAAACACAATTTAAAATCCAGGCAAGCTCAGCATGACCAGATACTGAAGATTGATTAAAAATTATACTTTTATCAGGTTCTAAACCAGTTGCTAAAAAACTTGCTGTAGTTTCTAAAACGTTATTTTGTAAGTGAGTAGGATCCTGTAATACAGTAATAGCATGTAAGTCAACAACGCAATAGATACATTCCATTTCTTTTTGAAGCGAAACAAAGTTTTTAAGTGCTCCTAAATAATTTCCTAAATGGAGATTTCCCGTAGGTTGAACTCCTGAAAAAACTAATTTCTTATTTCTCATTTAATTTGCTTTATAATTTTTAAGTTTTAATATTCCTAATAAATAACATGATAATAAATAAAACATACCCACAAAACTAATAATTGATACTAAATAAACTGCTTTGTAATTATAGCTATAGTCCAAGTAATTCGTGAACATTTCTAAAGAAAATAGCAATATTAACGACATAACAATTGTTGAAAGCAATATCTTTATAAAACTAATAATAAGTTGATTTTTTAATAATAAAATTTTTTTATCATTTAATAAATAGATATAAATTAAAACTCCTACCCAGGTTGAAATTGATGTTGCAATTGGGATAATTATGAAACCAATTTTATTAAAAAAACTAACACTAATAAAGATATTTAAAAGAACAATAAATGTAGAAATATAAAAAGGTATTTTGGTGTTATCTCTTGCAAAAAAGAAGTTAGATAAAATTTTGATTAACGCAAAAGCTGGTACGCCATATCCAAAAAACTTTAAAGCAGAAGCAGTCATTTCAACATCTTCTGCTGAAAAAGATCCATATCCAAATAATCCATTAACTATTTCATTCGAAGCTAGAATTAATCCAAAACTTGCAGGAATTGAAAATAGAAGCGAAAGCTCAAACGATTTATTTTGAATATTAGAAATCTTTTTTGTATTTCTTGTTTTAAAAGCTTTAGTAAGAACTGGTAAAGAAACAGTTCCTACTGCTATTCCAGCTATAGCTAGATTAATTTGATAAACTCTGTCAGCATAATAAAGGTAAGATACTGCACCTGCTTGAAAAGAAGCAATAATTGTTCCAATCAAAATATTTATTTGTGTTACTCCTGAGGACATAATGCTTGGTAAAAGTTTTCTAAAGAAAAATTTAACTCTATTACTTAACCGTAAATTAAAATTTATCGAAGGATTGTAAAATTTTTTGGTTACATAAATTAAAAAAAATAATTGAATTATGCCCGCAATAGTCACACCATATGAGAGTTGTTTTGCGTAATCCAATTTAAAGATAAAAGATAATGTTAAACTAATTATTAAAATTACATTTAAAATTATTGGAGCTGCTGCTGCTGCCGCGAACTTGTTGTTAGAATTTAGTATTCCTGAAAAAAAAGAAGATATACTTACAAATAATAAAAACGGAAAAGTTATTCTTATAAGCTCTACAGCTAAATTAAATTTAATCTGGCTCTCTAAAAATCCAGGAGCAATAATATAAATTAAGTAAGGAGTAAATATCTCTACTAGAGTCACTATAAAAGTTAGGATCAACAACAAAGAGCTTAAAATATCATCAGCAAATTTTTTTCCTTTTTTTTTATCTTCAAGTTTTGCTGAAGTATAACTGGGTATGAACGCCGCATTGAATGTGCCCTCAGCAAACAGTCTTCTGAAAGTATTTGGTAGTCTAAACGCTACAAAAAAAGCATCTGCAAAGATTGAGGTTCCTAGGAACATTGCTATCAAAATATCTCTCAGATAACCCAAAATTCTACTAATTAATGTAAAAAAACTAAATACTGAAGCTGAAGATAGAAGGTTCATAAATTCTTAATTAAGCCATAAATTTTTAGTGAATTATCATTTTTTATATTACATACTCATTTAACTAAATGCCAAAAAAAACA
>MDTB01145464.1_pt1 | contig 10027 bp, 6 predicted proteins | sample 811161 | NCBI WGS metagenome assembly MDTB01 (sample SAMN05326650, study PRJNA326480) | marine metagenome | isolation source: seawater | place: Mediterranean Sea | collected 2009
TCCAATTACACCAATTCGTGCATTTCTAGGATCTGTTTCTATTGGGTCATTCATTAAAATTTTTTATCAACTTTACTGTAATATTATAATAAATTTCATAGAAAAAATGCTAAAAAACAAATTAATTAAGTGTTTTGATAGTTACCAAGACTTTCCGAAAGAAGGAATATTATTTCGTGACGTTTTACCAGTATTAGCCAGACCTGATCTTTTGGAAGAGTTGACAGAAGAAATGGCTAATCTGGAAATGGTTAAGAATTCAGATGCAATTGTTGGAATCGATGCAAGAGGATTCGTGTTTGGTACTGCTGTAGCTTTAATTGCAAAAAAACCATTAATTCTTGCTAGAAAGCCTGGTAAATTACCTGGAGATCTTATTACTGAATCATATGAACTAGAATATGGAAAAAATACTTTATGCATTCAAAAAAAATCTATAGATGATTTTAAAAAGTTTTGTATAATTGATGACCTTTTGGCTACAGGAGGTACAGCTGCTTGTGTTGAGAAGATGCTTTTTAATAATGGAAAATCTATAACGGGTCTAGCTGTAATAGTTGAGCTTTCGTCTTTAAATGGTAGAAATAAATTAAATTCTAATGTATCGGCACAAGTTAGTTTTTAAGAAAGCTTATCAATATTGAATTGCATGTTTAATCTCATCTTGGGGTATTATATAAATTTAAATATTTATTATGAATATCAATAATAAGAATTGGGAAACTATATGGCTAGAAAAAAATAATAAATCTATAGGTGTAATAGATCAAACAAAACTACCTTATTCTTTTGAAACACTTAAATTACAAAGTTGTTCCGATGCTGTTGAGGCAATAAAAAAAATGGTTGTAAGAGGTGCTCCTCTTATTGGTGTTACAGGAGCATATGCTTTTGCCTTAGGTGTTCTTGAGGATTCATCCGATTCAGCTATAAATAATCACCTTAAAACTATTCAACTAGCAAGGCCTACAGCAATTAATTTAAAATGGTCTACTGATCGAGTTTATAAAAAGATTTATAATCTACCTTATAAGGAAAGATATGAAGTTGCTCTACAAGAAGCAGAAAATATAAAGGCTGAAGATATAAAAATGTGTTCATTGATTGGCGATTATGGCTTAGAAATTATTGAAGAAATCTCCAAAAGAAAAAATAATAAGACAGTAAATATATTAACCCACTGCAATGCTGGATGGTTGGCGACAATTGATTGGGGGACTGCATTATCACCTATTTATAAAGCAAAAAGAGCAGGGATAGATTTACATGTTTGGGTAGATGAAACTCGTCCACGAAATCAAGGAGCTAGTCTTACAGCATTTGAATTGGCCAGTGAGTGTGTACCTTATACAGTGATAGTTGATAATACAGGTGGATATTTAATGCAAAATGGAGAGGTTGACCTTGTTATTGTGGGAAGTGATAGGACTACAAGAACTGGTGACGTGTGCAATAAAATTGGAACTTACTTAAAAGCATTATCAGCTAAAGATAATCAGATTCCTTTTTATGCTGCGCTGCCTTTCTCAACAATAGATTGGGAGATTTCGGATGGTAGCAGTGATATCCCTATTGAAATTAGATCAGAAAAAGAAGTAAGCGAAATAAGCGGGATTGACTCTGATGGGAAAATTAATGCTATTAGACTTGTTCCAGAAAATACAAAATGCTTTAATCCAGGATTTGATGTCACTCCATCTAGGTTGGTTACAGGATTAATTACAGAAAGAGGAATTTCAGAAGCTAATGAAATTAGTCTAAGAGAAATGTATGAGAAAAATTAGGTAAAAACTTATTTAGACTTGATATTATTTTTAGTAATATAACAATCATTAATTTTATATTATTAAAGTAGATTATAATTATTATTTAAATTCTATAAAAAATGTCTAGTTTAGATAAGTGGTCTGATACTGAGGCTCAAGAAATAATAACAAAATATCTATCTAATAATGTTAGTGAAGATTTAGCAATTCGAACATATTCAGCAAGATTATTAGGTTCAGACCCTGAACTTGTTTTACATGGGGGAGGTAATACTTCAGTTAAGAGTAAAAGTAATGATTTATATGGAAATGATATCCCGGTTTTATTTATAAAAGGATCTGGATGGGATTTAGAAACAATAGAACCTCCAGGTCACCCTGCTGTTAATTTGCAGGGTCTAATGGAATTAAGAAAATTAAAAAAGCTTTCAGATGAAGAAATGGTTGCGGCTCAAAGGCGAAATCTATTAAATCCTAATGCGCCTAATCCATCTGTTGAAGCACTTTTGCATGCATTTATTCCTCATAAATTTATTGACCATACTCATTCAGCAGCGATTTTGGCAATTGCAAATCAGCCTAATTCTATTTCTTTATGCGAGAAAATTTTTGGAGATAGAGTAGCAATAATTCCATATATAATGCCAGGATTTGATTTAGCTCTATCTGCTGCAAATGGATACGAAATAGCTGAAAAAAAAGCTAATTTGAATGGCAAATCAATTGAAGGTATGATTTTGATAAATCATGGAATATTTACTTTTGGAGAAACAGCTAAAGAAAGTTATAAAAGGATGATTTCATTAGTAAATGAGGCAGATAAATATTTATCTAGGAGTGTGACTTTACAGCTCAAAGTTAAAGAAAAATTAAACTCATCTCAAAAGAGAAATTGTCTTTTACTTCCTTATCTTCGTGGAGTTTTAGGCAGGAAGGCACTTGACTTTGGGGAAACAAATAATTGGGTTTTAGAAACTCGTGCTACTAAAAGTATTCTTGAGTTGCTAAGTAAGAATAACTTAAAAGAATTAATTTCAAGAGGTGTTGCTACTCCTGACCATGTTATAAGAATGAAATCATGTCCATTGTTGCTTGATTCTTTTCAACAATCTTCTGAGATGACTTTTGAAGAGGATATATCAAAGTGGATTACATCAACTAATCAAAAAGTAGATAAATATATTGATAATTATCAGAATTATTTTGATGAAAACAATAAACGGGTTGGCTATACAAAGAAACAATTAGACCCTCTTCCTAGACTAATTCTTTTACCAGGTTTGGGCTTGATTGGTGTTGGAAAGTCAAAAGGTTCTTCAAAAATTACAGCAGATATAGGAGAAGCATGGATAGAAACACTCCTTTCAGCTGAATCAATAGGAAAATTTGAACCAGTGAATTCTTTTGATACCTTTGATTTAGAATATTGGAGTCTTGAACAAGCGAAGTTGGGAAAAAAGAAACAATCAAGATTGTCGGGTCAAGTTGTTGTTATTACAGGAGCAGGAGGAACAATTGGATCACAAATAGCAAAAGATTTTTCTGATTTAGGTGCTGAAATTATTGCTATTGACATTGATAAAAATTCTGCACAAAATACAATTAAAGAATGTAATTCTAATGCTATTGCAATTCAGTGTGATGTTACTTCTTCCGAAGAATTAGAGAATGCATTTAATGAGATAATTTATAATTTTGGTGGGCTTGATATTTTAATATCAAATGCAGGGTCGGCTTGGCAGGGAGAAATTTCTAGTATGCAAGATTCAATGTTACGTAAAAGTATGGAATTAAATTTCTTTTCTCATCACTACGCGGCACAGAACTCAGTTGAAATATTCAGAGCTCAGGATTTCCAAGTCTCCAGTGATGATAAGCTCATGGGAGGACAACTTTTGTTTAATATTAGTAAGCAAGCTTTAAATCCAGGGAAGGGTTTTGGTGCATATGGAATAGCCAAATCAGCATTATTGGCTTTAATGAAACAATACGCAATCGAGGAAGGTTCTAGGAAAATTAGAAGTAATGGCGTAAATGCAGATAGGATTAGATCTGGTCTTTTGAATCAAGATATGATTGTAGAGAGATCAAAATCGAGAGGTATAACTCAAGAGGAGTATATGTCTGGTAATTTGTTAAGGACTGAAGTTACAGCTAAAGATGTTTCGGAGGCTTTTTTATCTTTGGCTTTAATGAAAAAAACTACTGGAGGATTGATCACCGTTGATGGAGGTAATGCTTCAGCAATGGTTAGATAAATAAACCGATTTCACACTATATTTAAGAATTTTTAATGGTTATTAAATAATTAAATAATATTTTAAAAGTAAAAGTATATAAAAAAAGTTAATTATTAATTTCTTTTATTTAATAAATATGTTGAAATATGATACTAAATAAATTATTTCTTTGATAAATTTTTATTTAATTTGCTATAATTTTTACATCTAATTTTTTGATTGATGACACAACAAATTTCATATGCAAAGACAGTTTATGGACAAGAAGAGATTGATGCAGTTGTAAAATGTCTTTCAGAATCGACTCAAATGGGTAAATATTCAAGAGAATTTGAAAAGCAAATTGCTAAATTATTTGAAAAAAAACATTGCTTATATGTTAATTCAGGATCCTCTGCTTTGTATATAGGGATTGAGTCTTTTAAATTTAAAGAAGGTTCTGAAATAATTACGCCTGCACTAACATTTTCAACGACCGTTGGATGTCTAATCAAAAATAGACTTGTTCCAGTTTTTGCTGATGTTGATCCACTAACTTATTGTATTAATATTAATCAAATTGAACAATTAATCACAGAAAAGACAGTTGCTATTTTGGCTCCTAATTTAATGGGAAATCTAGCTGATTGGCGAGCCATAAGAGATATAGCTGATAAATATAAATTAAATGTAATAGAGGATTCTGCTGATACTTTAGGTGCAACTTTTGACGAAAATATTTCATCAGGAAAATATACAGATATGTCTATTACAAGTTTCTATGGGTCTCACATAATCAACTGTGCGGGGAATGGAGGTGCTCTTGCAATTAATAGTGATGAAGTAATGGAAAAGGCAAAACTTCTAAGGTCTTGGGGTAGAAGCTCTTCATTGTTTGATGAAAAAAGTGAATCAATTGAAAATAGATTTAATGTTAATTTAGATGGTATAGATTATGATGCAAAGTTTGTCTTTGAGACAGTAGGTTATAATCTAGAGGGTAATGAGCTTGGAGCCGCTTTTGGTTTAGCACAATTAAAAAAACTTTCAGAAAATATAAGAATTAGACAAATTAACTTTGAAAGACAATGCAAATTCTTTAATACTTTCTCAGAGTATTTTCTAAATCCAGTTGTAACTACAGGAGCTAACACGGCATGGTTGGCATTCCCGATATTAATAAAGAGAAATGCTCCGTTTAGTAGAAAACAATTTCAGATATTTTTAGAAGAGAGACATATACAAACAAGGGTTGTATTTACAGGAAATATTTTAAGACAGCCAATGTGTAAGGATATAAAATATAGAGTTACTGATCAAGGTTTATCTAATACGGATGAGGTGATGGAAAGAGGCGTTCTTTTACCAGTTCATCACGGCCTGTCAGATTTAATGTTTAAACGTTTGCATTCAACAATATCTGATTTTATAAATTCACTGAAATAGCTTTTTATTTTGAATAAGATTTTACATGTCTGCAGTTCTTTTATGCCGGCTGATATAGGTGGACCAGCTTTTTGTGGAACAGAACTGCTAATTGGCTTGGATAAACTGTATACTCAAGAAATTCTTTCTTTTTCAGGGGGGATAAATAAGAAAGAATGGAATATAAAATATAATTTATTTGCTCCTATATTTAATAATACCAAAATCATATTTTTCTCGTTTTCCTTTTTTGGTTATATTCATTTTATTTTTAGATTGATACTTTTCCTGATAACTAATAGGAATAGCTTTGTTGTTATTCATGGTATTCATAATATTCCTTATTTAGTCAGTTCATTTATATGCAATATCTTTAGAGCTAAATCCTATATAATTCCACATGGGACATTAAGTTACCATTGTATACAGGTATCATCTAATTTTTTAGTTAAAAATTTTACTATTTTTTACGCTAAAATCTTTTTAAGATATCATAATATAGTTTTTTCTAATATAAATGAGTATTCAATGAGTGTATTAAATACACCTTGTGAACTAAAGGGGTTTAAATTTAAGTTGATTCCGAATATATTAAGTACTAGTTCATTGTTAGAATATATAGAATTTTTACCAAAAAATATAGTATTTAGAAAACATCCCGAGAATTTATTTGAAAATATTGAAAATTATGTCGAAAATATATTAAATGATTGTAAAAATATTGAATTATATCCAAGAATTGAGCTTATTTATTTTGGAAGGGTTTCCTTTGAAAAAGGCATAGAAAAATTAATTGAATTTATTGATTCAGATCATTCATTTAATCAACCAAAGCTCATAGTACATGTTGTTGGTGGTACTGAAGATTCATATTTTTCTTATATTAAAAATAAGTGTAGATCTATACCTGGCCATAAATTTATATTTTATGGATGGCTTCCAAGAGACTCTGCTCATGATCTTATAAAAAAGATTCCAGGTGTAATGATATTTCCATCATTAAGTGATAATTTTAACTTAGCATTTCTTGAATCAATTTTACTTGGAAAAAAAGCTATAGTTTCTAATAGAATTAATACAGTTTATGATGAATGGTTATCTTCTAGGGTGAAAATTTTAAAAATGGAAAGTTTTACAAACTCTTTTAAAAATATATTAAATGATAAATCCCTAATAATTCATAGTAGGGAAGATTATAAAAATAAATCTATTACTTTACCTATAAAAATTCATCCTTACAGTCAAAAAAATATAATAAAAAAATGGTTCGAAATTCTAAAATAATTGAATTTTAGTTTAAGTATTAAAAATTTAAATGCTTTTGTTTTTACCATTGTATTTCCATTCAGGTACTAATTGTGAAAGTATGTCTAGGGCTTTCTCTTTATCTTGTTTGGTTATTGCAATTTCTAATTTATCAATATTAGGCCATAATATCTCCGGTTGGATGAAGGATTCTTTGGCCTTAAAAATAAGTGGATGAGATGTTTTTTCTGCATTCTTGTCTATTAATAGTTCCTCATATAATTTTTCTCCTGGTCTTAAGCCTGTATAAATAATTTCTATATCACCATCTGGGTTATTCTCATCACGTAGAGTCGCTCCACTGATATCTATCATCCTTTTGGCTAAGTCTTGGATGCGAATGGGTTCTCCCATATCTAATAAAAAAACATCTCCTCCTTCTGCAAATAAAATTGATTGAAGTACTAGTTCTGCTGCTTCAGGTATAGTCATGAAATATCTAATAATATCTTTGTGAGTGAGAGTAATTGGCCCTCCCTTAGCTATTTGCTTTTTGAAAAGAGGAACTACTGATCCTGATGAGTCTAATACGTTTCCAAAACGTACCATTGAATAAAAGGTATTTGACCTGTTTGATTTTGTATTTTCCCTGTCAATTTCTTGGGCATAGGCCTGGAAAATCAGTTCAGCGAGTCTTTTAGAAGCACCCATTATATTAGTTGGTCTAACTGCTTTATCTGTTGAAACTAATATTACTTTCTTTACATTATTCTCTTTAGCAGCCTGACAAATACATTTACTAGCTAAAACATTATTTGCCAAACCAGCTAATGGATTATCTTCAACTATAGGAACATGTTTATAAGCTGCTGCATGAAAAATTATTTCTACAGAATATTTTTTTATAATATTAGATATAAAGTTAAATTCTTTTACACAGCCCAATAAAAAATTAATCTGAATATCATCACTTAGATATTCATTTAATTCTTCATTAATATTATATAAGTTTAGTTCATTTTTATCTATAAGAATTAATTTCTTAGGCTTAAATTGAATAATTTGCCTACATAGTTCCGAACCCACTGAGCCTCCTGCGCCAGTAACACATATTATTGATCCTTTAATACTTTTTCTTATGAATTCTTTTTCTGGGTTTATTACATCTCTACCTAAAAGATCTTCTATTAAAATTGGCTTTAGAATATCAATCTGAGTATTCCCAGAAGTTATATCATAAATTGAAGGCACTTGAAGAACAGTTGTCCCTTGTAATTTTAATGAATCAACTATTTTCCTTCGACTTCTTCTATTTAAAGAGGGTATAGCAAGTAGTACTTGGTCAGCTTTATCTATAAAATTAGGCAGATCTTTTGGATTTTTAATAGGGATTCCTCTAATAGATCTACCAATTAGATTTATATCATCATCTAAAAAAGCAATAACGTTATATTCACTTTCCCTAAGTAAGGAATTTGCTAATTCAGCACCTGTGTTTCCAGCTCCATAAATTACAGCATTAGTCAAACCATTTATTCTCTTTTTTGGCATTATTTTTAATAGTAAGTCCCTTAAACAAAAGCGTAATGTACCTGAGAAACATGTAAGAATTAACCATATTAAAATCAAAGCTTTTATAGGAGGAGTTGATAAATTAAGAATTTCTCCAGTAATAGCTAATAAAATAATTACTGATAAATTTCTTGCTGCGAGTAAATATAATGATTTACTATTTAAATAACGAGATAAACCAATGTAATTCCCTGTAAATATATAAAGAGGTATACCAATAATTATTATTGCTGGGATCAACCAGATTGAATTGTTAAGTTCAGTAATTAACGGATTAGATGATCGTAACCAAAAGCTTAAAATAACTGAAAAGATTAACACAAAAATATCCATACCCATCAGAACGAAGCGTCGCCATATAGGTTTTATAGAAAGTGCTTTTTTAAAAATTGTGTTTTTCAATTTTCAAATCTTTACTTTATTAGGTTTATTTTAACTTAGAGTTATAACTAATCTATTTTTTGGAGGCTATTGAGAAAGGAATAGCAAATTTGATATCAAGCCAAATATAAAATATTATATAAATTGAAGTGCTTACAAATAATAATGGTAAACCATAAAAAATATATGAGATTGCTAAAAATGCAGTGGAAATAGAAAAAATGGATGAGACCTTTCCATGGGACCAACCAGATTGGTGTAATCTTTGATAAAGATGTAAACGATGTGCTTGAAAAATTTTCTGACCTGATAAGAATCTTTTTATCAAAGTTATAAACGGGTCAAAAAGAAGGGGGGTGGAAACAAGTAATATCCCTAATCCCTCTGATAAATTCGATGAACTAAGTATTATTCCAGAAAGAATTGAACCTAAAAAGATACTACCTACATCACCCATAAAGACTTTTGATGGACTCCAATTCAAGAATAAAAAACCTATCAGTGATCCTACTAAGGTTAATAAGCTAGGATTATAGTTTGATGAAGCAGTTGCTAATATAATCAACATACAACTAGCGACTAAACCATCAATGCCATCCATGAAATTTATGAAATTTATTATTGCTGTGCAAGCAATAATAATAAATAATAATAGTAATAAATGTAAAAAATTGGTGTTATTATTTTGAAATATTATTTGATTTATTAGTGATACTTTTAAAACTAAGTAACTGACAGTAGTAAATTGAGCTATGTATCTAATTAATGAAGGGATATTATATTTATCATCAATTAATCCAATTAAAGCTAATGGTAAGCAAATTAAAGGAAGAATAAAAAAATTATTCAAATCAAAAAAAATAAATAATATTAAACTTCCAATTAAAGAAATAAAAACAAATATAATTCCACCACCTCTGGCCTTTGGAAAACTATGAGATGATCTTTCTGTTGGCCTATCAATAAAATTATTTCTTAATAATGGAATTAATAAATATAAAAATAACCAGCTTAAGAGAGCAGTAGCTATAATGATAGTTAATTTAAATAATATATCTGTATTCATGAAATATTTATACCACTACCTGATTGGGAATAAGATATAACTGGAAATTCTATTTTAGGAGTTTTTGTTATTTCGCTAGATAGTGTAAAACCTGATAAGTTTGAACAAATTCTTTGAATGGATTCAAAAGTTTTTGGAGAAAATAATTGAATTGGAGAACATAAAAAGAGAAAAAGACCATTTGGGATAGAAAATATCTGACATCTTCGAATCGGATCATTTGTTTTAGATGAATTTTTAATTGCTATTATCATTTCTTTATAACTAAGGATTGAGTCACCACCACATGTAATAATTCTGTCTTTTTCGTATTCTATGTCTATTTTGCTACAAATTCTTTTTACAAGTGTTAA
>MDTB01172598.1_pt1 | contig 10027 bp, 5 predicted proteins | sample 811161 | NCBI WGS metagenome assembly MDTB01 (sample SAMN05326650, study PRJNA326480) | marine metagenome | isolation source: seawater | place: Mediterranean Sea | collected 2009
AGATCTCAAATAGTGAGTATTTTGAATGCTCCGGCGCAAAAAATAATGAGTATTTTGCTTGCACCTGGCTCAAAAATTGCTAATTTAACGCGCGCAAAGAGTTTAAAAAAATAATTCACAGGATTCAAAAATGACAGATTTAAATAAAATTATTGAAGATTTATCAAAACTAACTGTAGTAGAAGCAGCAGATTTATCAAAACAATTGGAAGAAAAATGGGGTGTCACAGCCGCAGCTCCAGTTGCAGCAGTAGCTCCAGGAGTGGGCGCAGCAGCAGCAGAAGAAAAATCAGAATTTACTGTATTCTTAGCTGCAGCAGGAGATAAAAAAATTAACGTTATTAAAGAAGTTAGATCTTTCACAGGTCTTGGCTTGAAAGAAGCAAAAGATTTAGTTGAGGGTGCGCCAAAAGAAATAAAAGCTGGTGTGGCAAAAAAGGATGCTGAAGAAGTTAAGAAAAAACTTGAAGCTGCTGGCGCTAAAGTAGAATTAAAGTAAATTAAATTATTATTATCTGACTAAATAAATACTATTTGTTTAGTCAACTTGTTTTTGTTTTAATGGAATTATCTTTTACTCAAAAGAAAAGTATAAGAAAAAATTTTGGAAAACTTATCGAAGGTTTATCAATACCAAACCTGATAGAAGTCCAAAAGAACTCCTATAATGAATTTTTAACCTCTAATTCAATAAAAGAAAAGCAAGAGGAATTATCAAAAGGTATTAATAAAGTCTTTAAAAGTATTTTTCCTATCGAAGATGGAACCGACAAATCTACCGTAGAGTATATTTCATACAAATTAGAAAAACCAAAATTTGATGTTCAGGAGTGTAAACAAAGAAGTTTAACTTATTCAGGCTCATTAAAAGCTAATCTTAGATTAGTAGTTTATGACATAGATGATGAAAACAATACTAAGCAAATTCAATCAGCTAAAGAACAGGAGGTTTTTATAGGAGAGCTACCTTTAATGACCCCAAGCGGTACATTTATTATAAATGGGGTTGAAAGAGTAGTTGTAAACCAAATGCACAGAAGTCCTGGAGTATTTTTTAGTCATGACAATGGAAAAACACATTCGAGTGGAAAATTACTTTTTAATTGCAGAATAATTCCAAGTAGAGGATCGTGGCTAGACTTTGAATTTGATCCAAAAGATATTTTATACTTTAGAATTGATAGAAAGAAAAAATCTCCTGTTACTTCTATATTGTATTCTCTAGGTTTAACAAGAGATGAAATAGTCAATTCATTTTATAGTAATGATAGTTATGAGTTTATCAAAGATAATAAAATGTGGAGTTCAAAATTTATTCCAGAAAATTATAAAAGGCCAATCAAGTTAAGTGGAGATTTGATTGATTCAAAATCAAAAAAAAAATTTTTAAACAAAGGTGAAAAATTAAATTTTGTAATTGCTAACAAACTCAAAGAAAAAGGTTTGCAAAATTTATTAATTTCTAATGATGAGATAATAGGAAAATACACTGCCAAAGATATAAAAGACAAAGATGGAAAAATTATTTTATTATCAGGTAAACAAATAAGTGAAAAAGAGCTTGAAACAATTAATGAATCAAACATAAATTCAATAAAGCTTGTAAACATTGATCCAATAAATAAAGGTCCTTATATTTTACAAACTCTTAAAGAATCAGATGATTTGGAGATAACAAACAAAACAGAGGCCTTAAATGCTATTTATAAAGTTTTAAGACCAGGAGAAGCACCTACTATAGAAATAGCTGAAGAAGTTTTTAAAAATTTATATTTCAATAAAGATCGTTATGACCTCTCTGAAGTCGGAAGAGTAAAATTAAACTCCAAATTAAATTTGAAAGTTAATATTAAAGAAACAATCTTGAAAAAAAGTGATGTTATTGAAATTATAAAGTTCATGCTCGATTTAAGAGATGGCAAAGGGGACGTTGATGATATTGATCATTTAGGAAATAGAAGAGTGAGATCAGTAGGTGAATTAGTTGAAAATCAATTTAGAATTGGTTTGTTGCGTATGGAAAGAACAGTCAAAGAAAAAATGTCAACTTTCTTAGAAATTGAATCTGCAATGCCTCAAGATTTAATTAATGCCAAGCCTATTACAACAGCTTTAAAGGATTTTTTTGCAACATCACAACTTTCACAGTTTATGGATCAAACTAATCCACTATCAGAAATTACACACAAAAGAAGAGTTTCCGCTTTAGGACCAGGCGGATTAACAAGAGAAAGAGCTGGCTTTGAAGTTCGAGATGTGCACCCAACTCATTATGGAAGAATTTGTCCAATAGAAACTCCTGAGGGGCCAAATATAGGTTTAATCAACAGTTTAGCAACTTATTGCAGAGTTAACAAATATGGTTATATAGAGAGTCCTTATAAAAAAGTTGTAAATGGAAAAGTAACTGAGCAGATTGAATATTTATCTGCAATTGACGAAGAAAAATTTACTATTGCTCAAGCTAATTCTCCAATAAATAAAGACGGATCATTCGAAGAAGAGCTTGTTTCCTGTAGAAAGAATTTAAATTTCCTTTTATCTTCCAAAGAAAACATTGATTATATAGATGTTTCCCCAAAACAACTTGTTTCAGTTGCTGCAGCATTAATCCCATTTCTTGAAAATGATGACGCTAACAGAGCTTTAATGGGATCAAACATGATGAGGCAAGCTGTTCCTTTATTAAAACCCGAGTCACCCTTAGTCGGAACCGGAATAGAGTCAGATGTAGCTTTAGACTCTGGTGTTACAATTGTTGCAAAAAGGAACGGTATAGTAGACAAAATCGACGGAAAAAGAATAGTTGTGAAAGCAACTGACGACAAAGATTTATCAAGATCTGGAACTGATATTTATAATTTATCAAAATTTAAGAGATCTAATCAAAATACTTGTATCAATCAAAAACCTCTTGTTAAAGTTGGAGACGTTATTAAACAAGGAGACATAATTGCTGATGGCCCTGCTACAAAGTTAGGTGAACTTGCTTTAGGAAAAAATGTAACCGTGGCCTTTATGCCTTGGCAAGGTTATAATTTTGAAGATTCAATCTTAATCTCAGAAAGATGTGTAACGGACGATGTTTTTACTTCAATCCATATTGAAGAATATGAAACTATGGCTCGAGATACCAAACTTGGCGCTGAAGAAATAACAAGAGATATACCAAATACTAAAGAGGAAAGTTTAAGAAATCTTGATGAATCCGGAGTGGTTTACGTAGGCGCAGAGGTAAAACCTGGTGACATACTTGTAGGAAAAGTCACTCCAAAAAGTGAAACTTCCTCTAGTCCCGAGGAAAAGTTATTAAGATCAATATTTGGTGAAAAAGCTACTGACGTAAGGGATTCATCAAAAAAACTACCTTCAGGTAGTGCTGGAGTAGTTATTGATGTAAGAGTTTTTAACAGACATGGCATAGAAAAAGACGAAAGATCATTAGCTATTGAAAGATCTGAAATTGAATTAGTTCAAGAAGATAAAAAAGTTGAAGAAGAAATACTTTATAGAAGTATAAAATCAAGAGCTATAGATTTAATTAAAAACTATGAGAATAAAAATAAATTAGACACTAATAAAGATTTAGATAATTTAAGTCTCAAGGAATTTTGGAAATTATCTTTTCAGGACTCTCAACTTAATAACAACTTATTAAAATTAAAAAAACAATTTGATGATGCAAGTGAAGACATAAAAAATAGATTTGAGGATAAGGTAATTAAAATAAAACAAGGCGATGATTTATTACCTACAGTTATGAAAGTGGTAAAAGTTTTTGTTGCTGTTAAAAGAAGACTTAGACCTGGAGACAAAATGGCAGGTAGACACGGAAATAAAGGAGTAGTTAGCAAAATTGTACCAATTGAAGATATGCCATATATGGAAAACGGCAAACCCGTTGACATAGTATTAAATCCCCTTGGAGTACCAAGTAGAATGAATGTCGGTCAAATATTAGAAACTCACCTTGGTTGGGCATGCTCAGAACTAGGTGATCAGATTAAAATGTTTCTAAAAGATTTCGAAGAAAAGTTTGATGAAATAATGAAAAAATTAAAAAATATTTACGGTCCGAAGTATTATTCTGAAGTAATAGAAAAACTGAACAAAAAGGAAGTTTTTGAACTTGTAGAAAATATTTCAAATGGTTTACCAGTATCTACTCCAGTATTCGATGGCGCTTCCACAACCGATATAAATAAAATGCTAGACTTATCCAAATTACCTAATACTGGCCAAACTAATTTATGGGATGGAATTAGTGGTGAAAAATTTGATAGACCAGTTACAGTTGGCATCATTTATATGCTTAAACTTAATCATCTTGTCGAAGATAAAATTCATGCAAGATCTACTGGACCTTATAGCTTAGTTACTCAACAGCCTCTTGGAGGAAAAGCACAATCAGGTGGACAAAGATTCGGCGAAATGGAAGTTTGGGCTTTAGAAGCTTATGGAGCCTCTTATACATTACAAGAAATTTTAACTGTTAAATCTGATGACGTAGCAGGAAGAACAAAAGTTTACGAGACTATCGTTAAAGGAGATAATAACTTTGAGTCAGGAGTTCCGGAATCATTTAATGTTTTAGTAAAAGAAATTAGAGCATTAGGTTTAAATATAGAATTAAATTAATATGGAAAAAAATATAACTAAAAATCGAAGTAATTTACCACAAAATGACTTTAGTAATATAAAAATTACTTTAGCGAGCCCAGAAAAAATTAAGTCTTGGTCATTTGGTGAAATAAAGAAACCCGAAACAATAAATTATAGAACTTTTAGACCTGAAAAAGAAGGTCTTTTTTGTGCTAGAATCTTTGGACCGGTAAAAGATTATGAATGTCTTTGTGGTAAGTACAAAAGAATGAAATTTAGAGGAATTGTTTGTGAAAAATGTGGTGTAGAAATCACAAAATCAAATGTTAGACGTGAAAGGATGGGTCATATTGATTTAGCCTGTCCTGTAGCACACATTTGGTTTTTAAAATCTTTACCAAGTAGAATTGCTCTTGCGATTGATATGAAGCTCAAAGATGTTGAAAAAGTTTTATATTTTGAGAGTTTTATAGTCACAGAACCTGGTTTGACAACTTTAAAGAAAGGTCAGTTACTCACTGAGGAAGCCTTGAATAAAGCTCAAGAAGAATTCGGTGAAGATTCATTTTCTGCAGGTATAGGAGCAGAAGCTGTAAGAGACATTCTTCTAAGTCTAGATTTATTGAAAGAACAAAAAAGACTTAGAGAAACTTTAAGTGAAATTAAATCAAAGGTAACTGAAGAAAGAACTAATAAAAGATTAAAATTAATAGAGTCATTTATTACATCTGGTAACAAACCAGAATGGATGATTTTAACAACCATTCCTGTAATACCACCTGAACTAAGACCGTTAGTTCCCTTAGATGGCGGGAGATTTGCTACTTCAGATTTGAATGATTTATACAGACGAGTAATTAACAGAAATAATAGATTAAAAAGACTTTTAGATCTTAAAGCACCAGACATAATCATTAGGAATGAGAAAAGAATGCTTCAAGAGTCAGTTGATGCATTATTTGATAATGGAAGACGTGGAAGAGTGATCACTGGAACAGGAAAAAGACCTCTAAAATCTCTTGCAGAAATGTTAAAAGGGAAACATGGTAGATTTAGACAAAACTTGCTAGGAAAACGAGTTGATTATTCAGGTAGATCTGTAATTGTTGTAGGTCCAGAATTGAAGTTGCACCAGTGTGGTTTGCCAAAAAAAATGGCCTTAGAACTTTTTAAACCATTTTTATACGCTAGATTGGACAAGTTAGGATTAGCTACAACAATTAAACAAGCAAAAGGTTTAGTTGAGAAAGAAAGAAGCGAAGTTTGGGATGCTTTAGAACACATAATTCGTGAACATCCTGTCATTTTAAATAGAGCACCTACTTTACACAGATTAGGAGTACAAGCTTTCGAGGCTAAACTTATAGAGGGAAATGCTATCGAACTTCATCCTTTAGTTTGCGCAGCTTTTAATGCTGATTTTGATGGAGATCAGATGGCAGTACATATACCGCTTAGTTTAGAAGCGCAGCTCGAGGCTAGAGTTTTAATGATGTCAACAAACAATATACTTAGCCCCTCAAATGGAAAACCGATTATAGTTCCAAGCCAAGATATAGTTTTAGGTATTTATTATTTATCCCAATCTAATGAAAAAGCAAAAGATAAACCTAAAGGAGTATTTTCAAATATAGATGAGATTGAACAGGCAATAGAAAATAAGTCAATTAGTCTTCACTCAAAAATAATTTCGGTTTTTATATCAGTTGATGAAAAAGGAAAAGAAACTAGACAAAAATATCAAAGTACAGCAGGAAGGTTTCTTTTAGCTAATATTTTACCTAAACACTCAAAAATTAAATTTAATTTAGTTGATAGACTTTTAACTAAAAAAAATGTTTCTGAGGTAATTGATACAATTTTTAGATTTTGTGGTCAAAAAGAAACTGTTATATTTTGTGACCGAATAAAAGCTCTAGGTTTTAAACATGCGTTCAAAGCCGGAATTTCATTTGGTAAAGATGATTTAATTATTCCACAAACAAAAGTGAGTTTAATTAATCAAACAAAAAAACAAATAGAAGAATATGAAAAGCAATATTCAGATGGCCTAATAACTAGAGGTGAAAAATATAACAAAGTAGTTGATATTTGGTCTAAATGTACTGATACAGTCGCCAATGAAATGATGAAAGAGATATCCTCTGCTGAAAAAACTTACAAAAATGACAGAATTGAAACCAATTCAGTTTTTATGATGGCAGACTCAGGAGCTAGAGGTTCACAAGCTCAAATGAAACAATTAGCCGGAATGAGAGGGTTAATTGCAAAACCTTCTGGTGAAATTATTGAAACTCCAATAGTCTCAAATTTCAAAGAAGGTTTAACTGTGCTTGAGTATTTTAACTCCACCCATGGAGCAAGAAAAGGCTTGGCGGACACTGCCTTAAAAACTGCTAATTCAGGATATTTAACAAGAAGACTTTGCGATGTTGCACAGGATGTTCAAGTCACTATTAATGATTGCAACTCAAAATCTTTTATTACTTTGTCCGAAATTATTGAGGGAGGAAATATTCTTGTAAGTTTAGCCGAGAGAGTGCTAGGCAGGGTCCCAGCGAGAGATGTAAAACATCCTATTTCTGGTGAAGTTATTATTAAAAAGAAAAAATTAATTGATGAGAAAGATTGTGAACTAATAGATGCTGCTGGTGTAAAATTAATTAACGTTTATTCTGTTATTACCTGCGAAGCAAAAAGAGGAGTTTGTCAAACTTGTTATGGTCGAGATTTGGCAAGAGGAAAATTGGTTAGTGTGGGAGAAGCAATTGGAATGATTGCAGCTCAGTCGATAGGAGAGCCCGGAACACAATTAACGATGAGAACTTTTCACGTAGGTGGAACAGCCCAAATTAAGGAAGAGTCTCAAATTATTTCTCAAACAAAAGGAAAATTAAATATTATAAATAAAAATCTAATTGAAGACTCAAGAAAAAATATTATTGTAATGGGAAGAAACACGCAGCTTTCTATTGAAGATGAAAACCAAAGGCAGTTAGCGATTTACAAAGTTAATTATGGATCTAAGCTCTTTTTTAGAGATGGAGATCTTATAGAAAAAGGAAAAAAAATTGCTGAGTGGGATCCTTACACTCTCCCTGTAATTGCAGAAACAAGCGGTATAGTTCACTATATGGATTTAGTAGAAGGAGTTTCTTTAACGGAAACTTTAGATGACGCAACAGGAATTTCTTCTAAATCAGTAACAGATTGGAAATCTCTATCTAGAAATTCAGAACTAAAACCTAGAATAACTTTAAGAGATGAAAATGGAGAAGTAATAAAGAAAGCAGATGGTAATGTCGCTAGATATTACTTGGTTCCAGATTCTATTCTTTCTGTAAAAGATAATCAAAAAGTTTCAGCGGGTGATGTTTTAGCAAGATTACCGAAAGAAACATCAAAAACAAAAGATATTACTGGTGGTCTACCTAGAGTTGCTGAGTTATTTGAAGCTCGTAAACCTAAAGATAGCGCTATAATTGCGGAAAACGATGGTGTTATACAATTTGGAAAAGAAGTAAGAGGTAAGCAAAAAATTTCAATAGTGTCCTCAAAAGGTGAAACATCCAATTACTTAATTCCTAAAGGCAAACATGTTAATTTTAACCAAGGTGAAAAAATCAAAAAAGGGGAATATCTTTTAGACGGAAGTCCAGCGCCACATGATATATTAAGAATTTTAGGAGTAGAAAAATTAACTGAATATTTTGTTAGTGAAGTTCAAGAAGTTTATAGACTTCAAGGTGTTGTAATTAATGACAAACATATTGAAACTATAGTGAGACAAATGCTAAAGAAAGTTGAAATCAAAGAACCAGGTGATTCAAGTTTATTAAATGGAGATGTTATAGACTTTAATGATGTTAAAAAAATAAACGAAGAATTATCAGAAAAAAATAAAAAAATAACAAGTTTTGAAAGAGTGTTACTTGGTATTACCAAAGCTTCATTGCAAACAAATTCTTTTGTTTCTGCAGCATCTTTCCAAGAAACTACAAGAGTATTAACTGATGCATCAATTAAAGGAAAAGTTGACAACTTAGAAGGTCTTAAAGAAAATGTTATAGTAGGAAGGTTAATACCTGCAGGCACAGGATTGACTAAAATGGGATGGGACACTGAAGCAAAAAAATTAGATAAATTAAGATTAGATGAACTTCAAAAAGAAATTCAAAAAGAACAGTCTAACGCCCCTACAAGTAACGAATAACACTATATTTTACAGCCATAAATTCTTAAGTATTCATTGACTTTTGTTAATTGAATGTTAGTTTAGCGCAATTTTGATAGTTGGAAGTAAGGTAGTATTTAACCTTAAACACTAACTGATAAGTCCTTTAAAAGGCCTACCATAGCTTTAACTTCAAAATTTATTATGCCGACAATTAACCAGTTGATAAGAAAGTCAAGAGTAAAACCTGTTATGAGAAACAAGGTTCCTGCTTTAGAAAAACAACCTTTAAAGAGAGGTGTGTGTGTTAAGGTTTATACTACGACTCCTAAAAAACCCAACTCTGCTTTACGTAAAGTTGCTAGAGTAAGACTATCAAATGGTTTTGAAGTAACAGCTTATATTCCAGGTGAAGGACACAATTTACAAGAACACTCAGTTGTTTTAATTAGAGGAGGTCGAGTAAAAGATTTACCAGGAGTTCGATATCATATTCTTAGAGGAAATTTAGACACACAAGGTGTTGCAAACAGAAAAAAAAGACGTTCATTATACGGAACTAAAAAACCTAAATAAAACTTATGTCTAGAAAGAGAAAAGCACCGATAAGAAAAGTTTTTCCTGATCCAAAATATGGATCAATTGTTATATCAAAATTTATTAATTCAATAATGTATGACGGAAAAAGATCAAAAGCAGAAAAAATTTTGTATAGTGCTTTAGAAAGAATTAAAGAAAAAAACAAAGAAGATCCAATTAAAATTTTTAACAATGCAATTAGCAATGTCAAACCAAACCTTGAAGTTAGATCTAGAAGGGTTGGTGGAGCAACTTACCAAGTTCCCGTAGAAGTCAAAGCAAAGAGAGGTCAAGCTTTAGCGTTAAGATGGCTAATGGATTCTACCAGAAAAAGGAAAAATAAAACAATGTCCGAAAAACTTTACTATGAATTATTAGATGCGTCTCAGAACAAAGGTTCTGCAATTAAAAAAAGAGAGGACACTCATAAAATGGCAGAGTCAAATAAAGCTTTTGCACATTTCAGATGGTAAACATATGACTAGATCACACACATTAGAAAAATATAGAAACATTGGTATCATGGCTCATATAGATGCTGGAAAAACCACTACTACAGAAAGAGTTTTATATTACACTGGTAAAAGTCATAAAATTGGTGAGGTTCATGATGGTGCAGCAACTATGGATTGGATGGAACAGGAGCAAGAAAGAGGTATTACTATTACATCT
>MDTB01226387.1_pt1 | contig 10027 bp, 5 predicted proteins | sample 811161 | NCBI WGS metagenome assembly MDTB01 (sample SAMN05326650, study PRJNA326480) | marine metagenome | isolation source: seawater | place: Mediterranean Sea | collected 2009
AGACAAGAACAGTTCATACGAGATTATACCAAATATGTTTGGAAATTGTTCTATTATAGTCATAGTAATGCTAAAGCTAGTAACAATAATAATAATAATAATAATAACGCATGTATAGCATCTCCGAATTTAAAGAGACAATTGTCTGATAACGGTTCTAATTCAGAGGAAAGTTTTCAATCAGCATCGGATCTAGTGGACACATTGGTTTCGAATCCTGCAAGTATCAAAAGAATGGAAAAGAAGAAGAAAAAGCAAAGAAATAGTGAAAAAAAAGCTATGAAACATGCGCAATCAAAAGTGCCTAAATTTTTAATTCTATGTGGATTTCCTGGAAGCGGGAAATCAACATTTGCGAAGGAAATGGTTTTAAATGGTAGTGGTAAATTTGTTAGGTGTAATCAAGATGAATTAGGTAAAAAAGCATGTATGAATTTACTTAGCAAACATGCAAATGGTAATAAACGCAACAATAGAAAACACGTCATAGTTGATAGATGTAATATTACAGTTGCTGATCGCAAGGCTTTGATGGAGTTAATGTTTAATCCAGCACCAAAAGATATAGCATGTGTTTATTTTGATGTTTCAGCTGAAGAATGTTGTGAAAGGATAGCAAAACGTCAAGATCATCCAACTATTAAACCAGGCACACCGGCAAGTAAAATGAAAATCGTCGGTAGTTTTAGGAAACGACTTGAAGTGCCTGATTTAGCAGAAGGATTTTCTCATGTTTATCATCTTCAAACGTTTGAAGATGCTGATAATTTGTTAATGAAATTTGGATGTAAAATAAAAAAGAGAGAATAAAGAGTGAATTTTATAAAAGGCATCAAATATAATAGACTATATATAATTTATAGCACATTAATTGACAGGGATGCTTATTTCGTATTTTTTCGTATTGTTGAAAATTATATACACTCGTATACACTCCCGGCACTGCAAAGTTTTTACAGGTATTTATAATACCAGCCGCCAGCCAGGGCCAGCAGCTAAGTTCCCAATATTATTTTTTGGGAGTAGTAGTATATTTATTCACATCAAACTAACAACAACAACAAAAAAATGCAAAATTTTTAAATTAAAATGCAAATTCAAATACTAAACGAACGAATTTTATTTCATTTCTATAAATCATTTCACAAATTCCACTTTATACAAAATATTTAGTATCGTCTCTTTATATTTTGGAAGAACGATATAATTAAATATGCTCTGAAATTACAATATCAATTAATATTTGTACATAAAATATAAAATATAAATTTTATATCCATTCAAACAGTTCATATGTCTGCACTGTCACAAAAAACGTTATTATTTCAGTTATTATTGTCAACCCCAACTGTTGAGGCAGTGGAAAGGATATTTACATGGGGTGTCTCATTCTCCTATCTTTGCGGTTTTGCTAGTATGTATATTCAAATTGATGGACTACAAGGTAATAAGGGTATCATACCAATGTCTAAACGTCGATTGAAGTATACTTCTAGGCTTTTTAATAATAAACAATTTAAAAAAAAACCTGATATGGTAATTGATATTTTATGTCTGTCGGGAATGATCTTATCGTTTTCAAGTGTTGTACATCGCAAATATCGTACTATGTTAGATATGAGCTTATTATGGTATATGTATAGCATGTTGAAACCAGACGACCCACCGTTATTAGAAGATGCTGGTTTCTTAGCATGCTTAGTAACACCAATGTTTCGATTATTACAAAGTAGCACGACATCAAGTCGTGGGAATATTAGTATGTATTTCACTGGACTTGTTGAAAACGCAACCCACGTTGGTCTTGTTACATCTAGATGGTTATTGTTTGTATTAATGTTCGAAAGTGGGACGGGAAAATTACTTGCAGGAATAAATGAGTGGTGGAATTTGTCTGGATTAAAATCACATCTTCAATCACAGCCATATCCAACGCCATTGAGCCGCTTTTTATCATTAAATTTACCAAATCACTATTTAAGATTTTCAACTGGAATGGCATTGACTATGGAATCGTTTGTTCCAATGTTGTTTTTGTATCCTTTGCAGCAATATGAAATATTGCGTACGGTTGCATTTTATGTACAATTGGTTTTTCAAAGCGGGATTAATGTCATGGGAAATTTCGGTTTTTTCAACATATTGACTATGTTTTTATCATGTACTATATTGACACCATCCTTGAGTGAACGCCACCAAAGTTCAAATTGGTTGGTAACAATTGCATCCAGATTAAAAACAAGTCCATTATTAGGACCATTGATACCAATTTTAGCAATAGGCAATATATTATCAAAAGGTTTTAATATATCTATAGAACGACTGACTCCAAGATACTTTGTGAAATATGTCTCATCAATTTATAGTTACGGTATGTTTGTAACATTTATAGAATTATTTTATGCTGTTCGTAAAACTATAGGCATGGCAATTTGGTTTGATTACAAACAACCAAGTGTTGTTGCAGCAATTCATGCAGCTTCTAGCTCTAGTGCTCGTACAAGCGTTTTATTTCTGTATTTGAAAATTTACATAGCTCGTATTATGAGTGTTATCACGTCCACAGCCGCTCTTAGTTTTTTTATCAGTAGCTGCGTCCAAAGCACATCATTGATTGAAAAAACAATTGAAGCAAGTCAAAAACCACGTTCTGTTACTTCTATCCGTGGCATGCCTCCCCCAACCGATCGAGAAAATACGAGAATGGTATTAATAAGACGCGAACTTGGAATGGGAAAGAGGATGTTGCAGTGGAGATGGCCCCGTCAATTAGTGTATATGGCACAATATCTACAGCAACATTGTGGATTATTGAATTCATATGCACTGTTTGTCAATTTAACAAACCTTAATCAAGAACAATGTAGACGCCATGGGTTTGAATCAGTTGGTGGTAGATTAGAATTAATATTAGAAGCATCATATAATAGACACAATGGATACAAAGAAATACCATTTGCACATAAACCAAATGGCGTCGATTTAAATTTTTTAGTTGCCCCACATCATCCTATATTAGAATATCAGTTGTGGCAAGCGACAAACCAATTTGTTTTTAATCGTGTTCCATTTCCAAAGTGGTTTGAAACTTTAATGTCGCGTATTTTAAATGGTGAGGATGATATTACGACTTTACTTGATCGAGAAAAATTTTACCAGCATTTTGAAAAAGGCAACCCGCCGAAATATATACGTGCTGCTATATATTTATATAGATTTACAGATGAAACACGAAGTCAGGGACTAGAGGTAAATGGTAACGATAGCGATGATGATAATGATGGGAGAGTTGTATGGGAGCGAGATCGTGTACGCACGTTAGAAATATTATCACGTGATCAAATAAATACAAATCCTAATATTGCGAATGATTTTGAAAGCAAATATGGCGTCATAAGCACTGTTCTCTTGGCATTTCGAAAATTTGTTTCTCGAAATTGGATGTTTAGGCGTGGAAGATTTGTTTGGGGAGCCATATTATTTATCTTTCTCTCACGATATGTATTGTTTCCAATGAAACTCGGTCGACTAGACATGATCAGTCGCTTTGGGATGAAGTTTCGATATGTGGGTGTGTTAGGGTTGTATTTATTTTTGAAATACGAGTAGTAGATATTCATATACATGTACAACGAACGTACATAAAAAATATATGTACAAGTATAAAATAATGTACTGTACGTACATACGTATAAAAATTTTCTCTTACGCACATAAAATTTATACGAGAAGTATATAATACGAAGTGCGTATATATAAAAAATAATATATACTCGTATATATAATAAGAGAAATTTTTATATATGTCATATAATATTATTGAATTTAAAACGCATTTAAATATGATATCATATCATAATATTTATTTTTTAATTAATATATACTCATGATAATTCCTACTCTTTCAAAAGAATACAATAACTGAGGCAATAATATCTATGATATCTCACAAATAATATATATACTTCGTACGAATATATACGAAGTTTGTAAATATATTATATATATCAATATCATATATAACGAAGAGTATAGAACTTTTTTCATATTATTGTATGATCCGTACGTACATGTACACACGCGTATTTTAATTTATTATTTCTACTCGTGAATAATTCCTACCCTCAAAAGAATAACTTAAACAAGCCAATATTAATATCTATCTCACAATATGTGTCAAAAAATAAATTATAGACGAAGATTACTAAATTTTTGCGTTGTCAACCTTTGACTAGCCCTTGCTTCCGAAAGTAATGCTTTCAACTCATCTCTCCATTGTACTGCTTGTGGTACATATAACTCATTTTTACTTTCAGCCGCTAAATTAAACCAATAAATGGCATTATCATAATCTCTTGCAACACCTTGACCATTGGCATGCATTTTAGCAACTTGTAACTGTGATGGGACATGCCCTGCTTCTGCTGCTTTTGTAAACATTTCTAATGCTTTTAAAAAATTTTGATCCACACCACGACCATATGCAACCATTAAACCCATAAAATATTGTGCCTCTGGATCCTTTAAAGATGCTGCTTCTTGGTAACATTTAAAAGCGACTGTAAAATTTTGTTTCGTACCTAAACCATATTCAAAATTTATTCCTAGATGATATAATCCTTTTGGATTTCTTAATTTTGCTGATTTTTTAAATAATAAAAATGACAATGTATGGTTTGCTTCAACACCATTGCCATCTCGATACATAACCCCTTTTAACCACATTGCATCGGCATTACCAAGCTCAATACCTTGATTTAACCAGGCAAGTGCAGCCTTTGTATCCTTTCGAACGCCAAGCCCCTTTGCAAATATCATCCCTAAATTTGATTTTGCTTCCGCATGACCTAATTTTGCTGCTTCCGTAAAATATTCCACTGCTTTACTTCGACTTCGTGTGACACCATTTCCATAATAATAAAATAAACCAAGAAAATATAATGAATCCTTATTACCATTTTCTGCAGTATTACGCAGTCTAGCCAATTTTGCATCATCTATATTTGGTTTCTTCCCCCCTCTATTTCCAAAACCATGTTTAGCACCAATTGTATAAGGATCATAAGTAGGCTCATTACCACCACCTAAGCCGTGACCTGGCAGTTGATTCACTGACACTGTACCACCATCGTCCCCAACTTCAAAAGATGCGCCATTATTATCCTCCTCTTCACCAGCAGCATCAGCTAAAGGTAATGCCAGAATCGTTATTCTTAATGCCAATATCACAATCAAATATACATTTATATTTTTACAATATCTATTTCCTTCCTTCTTGTTTCTTTTCCAGTAGTTTCTTCTTTCACACGTGCTAATCTGCATCTTGCTGTTGATAACCATGCTTTTAATAATGACGTTACAATAGGTGATTGTTTCTCCAACGGTGGTAGTGGTGGTAAAGTATTTTTATTGGTACTTGGAGCTGGTGGAGGTGGCGGAGAAGAAGACTTTATTGACTTTTTTGCAGATGTCGGTTTTATAGACGAATCGCCAGTATTATTATTATTATTACCAGTATTTACGGTTATATTATTACTATTATTGTTTCTAAGGTGTTTATACAATTTCAAAGACACAAAACACTCTTCAAATTGCATAATCTATGTGCTTAATAATATTGGAATATGAAGGAATATATGATGTATGAACAATATATATTGTCCCTATTATGACGATTTGAAATAACGGATGTATATATATATTAATATGAATTTTTTACTGTAACAATATTGTCATATAGTAATATATGAGAATATAGGTGTGTGCATTATGTATAATTGTGTAACTGTAATTATATATAGTATATATATTTGGTCCAATGATTATTAATTTATTATTTTTTTTTATTTTTGAAAAAAAGTATTATATCAGGTTAAGGTATTTCAAGGCAGTCATCACATTCTAATTCTTATGCTATTTCCATATTAAAATATGAAAAAAGAATATATAATACCAGAGAGGATCCTCTACTACATGTATTTACCTGGTAACTGATGCGACTATATTTTATCTATTATTTCAATTATGTGGCTAATGCATTTTTACAGTATAACATTTATTACCTGTATAAAAAATGGAAATATATAAAATACTCTTTTTATATACAAATTTTTTTAATCATCACTTTTTATTGGCTCACCAAGCACCTGTCCCCTAAAATTAGTTGTTGATGTAGTTAAATTGATACCATAATTGAAATTTTTCTTTTGAAATTGTCCACGACGGCCTTTTGCCAATGCAGCAGCAAATTCTTGCAATAAGTCTGTTTTCGTATGTCCCATGTGGCGACCATCCACTTCTTCGCTTGGTACATTGCCATCTCCTTTGGATCTAGACGCAACTACAGCATCCATTGCTGCTTGCTTCAATGCTTGTACTTGTGAACTCATGGCATCAAGGGTACCACGTCGAATGTCTTTTACTACTGCTACGCTACATGTACCATTGCATAAATGCTCATTACCGGCGCCTAATATTATACCAGTACGTGGACATGCTATTGGTGGAATATAACCTTGTTTTTCTGGTTCTTCATTTAAGTCTAATGGTAATTTTGCTAATGGTACTGTACCCATTTTTACCATGCTACAAAAAAGTGTACTTGCCTTACTTGGACCACTACCACCAGTACGTGAAACAAATTTTTTCAATGTTTTGACATCTTCCACCCCGATCATTTCGTTATTCACCATTACTAATGAATATGCGTATTCATCTTGCCTATCAGCACCTAAATGTTTGCCTGAATCTGCTAATCGTTTTGCATGTGCTACGCCTGCAGCGGATGTTATGCATAAATCCCATTGATATCTCAATTTTTTTAATATTTTTTCCGTTTTAATTTGATCAGCGAAATTTGGCTCGTACAATAATGTGCGAGGATTATCATCCGATTTTGTTAATTTAATAGCCTTTTGACCCATTGCTTTACATGATACTAATTTTCCATTATAAAATGCTAAATAACATGGTAATGATTTAACATTATAACGTTTCACTAATAATCTCGATTGTGTCATATCAAATTTCCCTATCCGATATAATATTTTACTTAAATCTTTTTCAATACGTACACGTTTGCCTTTTCTAGTCCCTGCGGTGCATATGGCACCTAGCACATATTCCATCAATTGTTCTGCCCATACATGTTCTTGTGTATCTGCCCTGGAACATAATATTACACATAATTGATCAGCACCTGCAATTTCACTAATATAGGAGGTAAATGTTTTCGGTGTGACAACTTCCAATGGTATTGAAATATCTAAATCAACTTCTACGGGCATATCACGTGAATATCTCCCACTCGCAGCTCGTAATACAAATGGTCTTGGTAATTTTGGATTTTCCTTTACTAAACGTGCTTTTGTTTCTAATTCTCCTTCATCAACAATTGCTTTTCCAGTACCTGCTTTACCGGCTCTTTTTGTACTTGCTAAGCAAAAAATTCCAGCAGCTGCATTTGTTGGCTTAGGTCCGATTTCCGTCCCAGTTTCAACTAATTTTGGAACTTCATTGACTGTCAATTGAATGGCATCGGTTCTCCATCTACCATCCATATAGGGATTGACGTATTTATGATTTATAATTCGATCCATGTATTCATTTGTTATATCTTCCTGCGCTTTCATTGCTTGAGCAATTTCTGGATTAGTGATATCTTTGCTGCCAACATTGGTTTTATTTAATTGATTTAAACGCTCTTCCTCATCAAATCGTTCAATTAAACTTGGTGTTTTGACTACTAAATCAATTTTTCCTTTCACAATTTTACTACGTTGTCCATTTTCTATATATGTCTTCGTTCTCCTAAACTTTTCACCACAATCAAATGCATATTGTAAGCCTTCTGATGGCGCACGGAAATATACAAAGACTCGTTTCCTATCAACAAATTTAAATTTCAATTGTTCATTCATATTGAATTCAATAGGTTTATCTGGTGGTGTACCTGCGTCCTGTGCATTTGGGTTCCATTTCCATTCCTTCGTAATATTACCATCAACGTCTGTAAAGATTGCACTAGTTTTTGTCATGACTAATTTTCTACCTTTGAATTGATTTCCTTTCTCATATTTTTCCTCGTCTCCAGTAAAATCGAGTGCAAACCCATTAACATGTTCATCAATGGTTCCTATTAATGTTTTTTTAGGATCATCTGCATAAAAAAAACTTTTCACTTGATACCCATTTATTAATGAACTGACACATACAGCAACGTTTCCGCTTTCATAATATGCAAATCCTGAATTATCTTTATTTATAAATAATGCTTTTTGTCCAGATGAATATGACACATCTATACATCCAAATTCTTTTGTTTTATCTTTTGTTGGATTTGACATATTATATTTATATGAATTTTTGTAGAACGGAACGTTGTACAATATAATATATGTTATAATTTAAATGCAAGAATATGTTTGTATCGTGTGTGTTATTTATTTATTTTTCCAAACCTTCTAACGTAAACATACATAATATGTGTGTAACGTTTATGTTGTTGGTGGTATAAAAATATAACTTCGACATTCTCCTATATTATTTACCTGCTAAAAAAGGTTACTAGGTACGAGGTACGTACTACTATGTATTCTCTGGGCGCACTCGTAGTCCTCGTACTGTGTTATACCTGGTGTAGCTACTGCTGTATAGCTACTGCTGTACTGCAGCAGCATTACACAGTACAACGACGATGATGATTGGTTCCTCTCTCTGGTTCGTTCATCATTTTTATATATAATCAAAGTCGACAATACATATAATTGTGTTTGAATTTTGATTAAAATATATAACGTCTTGTCTAATATATAGTAGATTAAGAGAGTTATTGATTATCATTTACAAATTTATACAATATGAAATGTCTTCATAATATGTTAAATCAAAATGTATTGAAATGTCCATTCTTGTTTTTTATTATGAATATTAATACTCTTATTGTTTTGGTAATATTTTTCAATAATATCCCTTCATCTTTCTCCATATCGGAACAACGGTTTAAAGATGTACATGGAATTGCTACAACAAATGCAATAGAAGTTGGTGTTGAAGAGTGGACACATGATGTCAGTTTAAAAATTTTTGAAATTAGAGAAAAATATGGTACTCCATTGAGTAAAATGGAAAGAAATGAAAAAAATATGTTAAAACGTCGTGCAATTAATGCATATTATAAGAAAGAAAAAGAAAAAGAAAGAATAGAAGAGGAACGACAAAAACCACGTAAAAAAGCAAAACGTTTCTGTGATCATTTAGGATGCCGTGCAAAAGGTTTAAAAATTTCACTAAGTGAAAATGGCATTATATTTTGTAAAGATTGTCCAGATCCTAGAAAAGAAGGTTCTTATATACCAACATGGAATTCCCATTATAATAAAGAAAAATTCATAGCAAATGGTGCATTAGTATATATGGTACCAAACGATGGTAGTAGTGAAGTTGTAAATGCTGAAGATGTTTTAAGGCGTATTGCTTTTGTTAAACGTGGTGTCGTGTCCTTGGTTGAAAAAGCAAAACATGCACAAAAAGCAGGTGCACGTGCTGTTATAATTATAGATGGAAATTGCACAAGAGCAGTTGATGGTTTACGATGTGAAAATGAAGTAGAAGCTAAAGCAAATGGTGATGGTTTTGCTAAGAAAGATCCTGAATGGCATTGGTCTGAGATACGTATACCAGTAGTAATGATTTCAAGGGGAAATGGTGCACGTTTACATAATATGATGGATTTAGATCAAATGCATATGCCTGAATATGGTGGTATACAATTTTACGACACGCATTTAAATGAGTAGGAGTGCGTAAAATGACTAAATTTCATTTGTATATATATATATATACCGCATACCACGGTGTCATGTGTATCATATATTATTCCTAGAGAGATATTTTCTTTATATATTTATAAAATAAATAATCTTAAAATAAGAAGAATATAGGTTCTAGAATAGTGAAATAATTCCCTGCCTCGTGATCTATGGGTATCAAATTCTTTAAATTAAGTATATAAGTTCTTAAATATTTA
>MDTB01085214.1_pt1 | contig 10026 bp, 10 predicted proteins | sample 811161 | NCBI WGS metagenome assembly MDTB01 (sample SAMN05326650, study PRJNA326480) | marine metagenome | isolation source: seawater | place: Mediterranean Sea | collected 2009
ATCAACTCTAATATGAAAGGAAATTATTATGAATAGATCAAAATTAATCGGAGCAACTGCTTTGGCTTCAGTTATGGCTGCCGGTGCAGCTCAAGCTGAAATGTCTATCAGTGGTTTGTATGCCGGTACACTAGCTGATAGTGATGGTGGAGGAGTTGCGCATACTTTCTCTACAAACTCTATCTATGTAAACTATAGTGACTCTATGGATAACGGTATGGGCGTTGCTGTTGCTATGTCTCTTACTGCAGAGGGTCTTAAAACAGACGTTAACTTTGATACAGGCATGGGTACTATTGGTTTAGGTAACGGCCAAGACTCAGCTGTTGATAGCATGGATGGTTCTCCAGCATGTTTCTCAGCAATTCTGTGTGGATCATCATTAAATACTAATTACAATGATGCTGACTCGCTATCTGGTAACTCTGTTGCATACTCTAACGCATTGGGTGGAGTAAGTTTCAAAGTGACTAGAGGTATGGAAAATACAGACGCTACCACTGGTAACGATCCTGTAATGTCTTACGCAGCAAGTACTTCAATCATGGGCGCAACTGTAAAAGCAGGTGTATCTCAAATTGATTACAAAACTACTGCTGGCGGTACAGACATTGATCCATCTTTTGTGACTGTTGCTTACTCACTTGCAGGCCTTTCTTTAGGTTATGCTTTGTATGACGGTGACAACGGTGGTGAAGAAACACAAATGGGTGTAGGAACAACTTTGATGGGCATGAGCGTTGGCGCAACATTCGCTACTGCTGATTTAACTAAAGATGTTGACTACACTAGACTTTCAGCCTCTAAAGGCTTGGGAGCAGCGTCTTTCGGTCTTGATTATACTGAAACTGACGTAGCATCAACTGATGAAGGTGACGCTGACGAATGGCAGGTTACTTACATAGTTGGATTCTAATTTACAATTAATTAGAAACTCTTTAAAAAAGCATTTCGCATTAATTTGCGGAATGCTTTTTTTATTATCATGGATTTATATCAAAATTTTCTCAATGACTTCAATGATGCAATAGCAGAAGCCAATAGGGATAGTAATGAAATAAATCTCATCGCAGTAAGTAAAAAAAAACCTTCAAATGTTATTAGAAAAGTTATTGATTTAGGACATCAATCTTACGGTGAAAATCAAATTCAAGAAGTAGAAAACAAGTGGATTGATCTAAAGAATGATTTTCCTTTACTAAAACTTCACTTTATCGGTGGGATTCAGAGCAGAAAAGCAAAATCCATATATAAATACTGCGATGTCATTCATTCACTAGATCGAATTAAAATAGCTAAATTATTTAATGAATTGGAGGCTAATAATGGTGTTTCCAAAGAGTATTTTATTCAGGTCAACACTGGAAATGAGTTACAGAAATCAGGTGTAATGCTTTCTGATGCAGATGAGTTTATTTCATCATGTATAGAAAATTATAATTTAAATGTGGTAGGACTAATGTGTATACCTCCATTAAATGAGAACCCAGAAAAGCATTTTCTAAATCTAGCCGAAACAGCGAAAAATTTTCATTTGTCATCGCTTAGTATGGGTATGTCCAATGATTTTAAAATAGCTATTAAATGCGGAGCAACTCATATTCGCATAGGCACAAAGATATTTGGAGAGCGCAACTAGTTTTCTATAACTATTTTGGAGTCCTTTGTGAGATTAATTGCGATTTTTTGCAGTGCAGCTTTTTTTATTGCTATGCAACCTTCAGTGCTATCAAAGTCAGGTTTTGCTACATGTAAAAAAATAGCACTGCCTTTGCCAGGTATGATAGGTGACGTATTGTAGTTTAGGACACAAACTATGTCATAAACACTGTCATCTCTAAATAGATGTTCAGCACTCTTTCTGAATGGAAATAGAATATGTTGGTTATACAAGCTACTTTGCGGATCATCACACCAGCCATCAGTTTCTTTGATAATAGAAGACTCAATTTTGAACTTGGTTTCTCCTAATTTATCAGCCCTGTAAAAAATTTTATTAAACTTAAAAGTTCCAATAGGTGTACTTCTATCCCCCTCTTTCTTATCATCTGTAAGTCCGTTGCGACCAAGTGCGCATCGCAATTTTTCATTTTTTGAAAATAAATGATTATTTTTTACCAATAGGTTCATAAATGCTATTATAAGTACTATTTTTATGGGCAAAAGTATTATTCCTTTCATTTTTGACAGTTCATGTCTCAATAGTATTTTTATTGAAGCCTCAACTAATAAAAAGATTTCCAATGTATTCCGCTTTCAAGTAATGAAATCAGAAAATTTAGACGCTGAAACATCGAGATTTCTTTTGACAGACTATCCTTTCTTCAAAAAAATTATGAATAAAGAATTAAAAATAGGTCAAATTTTTTTGATTGGGGAATTAAATAATTTGAAAAGTGAAACGTTAGTTAATACTGAAGTAATAAAAATAAATCTACCATTAAGAATGCATGATGTGTTCCAAAGAATAGAAAATAAACTTCTTCAAGTTAACAACCATAGAGAAAGATTAATTAAGTATAAGTATTTTACTTATGATCCATCAACCAGAGAGTTATCAAATAAATTATTTTCTCTGAGGCTAACAGAAAAAGAAAGCCAAATCTTTATTTGTTTAATCGAAAATAGTGAGCCACATATTTCAAAAAAGGATCTTCTTCAAAAAGTTTGGAGTTATGGAGAAGAAATTGATACGCATACTTTAGAAACACATGTTTATGCACTAAGAAAAAAAATAGAGACCAAACTGAAGACCAAGGATGTGATAATGTTCAAGGAAAAAAAAGGGTACTACCTAAATAAATCACATTCGTAAATTAAACATTTAAAAGTAGGTGCTCTCTTTCCCAAGCACTAATTACGTTTTGGTAAGCATCATGTTCCGTTTGTTTTATTTCTGTATATAAAGTCACAAATTCTTTGCCTAGGCTCTCGGATAATTCATTACTTACCTTAAGTCTTTTTAGGGCATCGGGAAGATATTTTGGTATATTATGTCTTCGCTCAAAAGCATCTCCAGCAACAGGTTTTTCAGGCTCTATCTTTTCTTGTAGGCCAAGTAGACCACATGCTAATGATGCTGCAAGAGCAAGGTAAGGGTTTGTATCAGAACCTGGTATCCTATTTTCTATTCGACGCGATATACTTTGGGAAGTAGGGACCCTAAATGCTACTGTTCTATTTTCAATTCCCCAATGTGTATTGATTGGAGCTGAAGCATCAATTACAAATCTTCTATATGAATTAACGTAAGGGGCAAATAAAAGCATTGCATCTGGTAAGTACGTTTGTAAACCGCCAATAAAATAAAAAAACTCTTTTGAGTTATTACCCTCTTTATCAGAAAATAAATTTTCACCAGTTATTGATGAGACTAAGTTTTGATGAATGTGCATTGAGCTGCCTGGCTGACCTTGATATGGTTTCGCCATGAATGTCGCGTGTATGTTGTGTTTTAAAGCAACTTGTCGAACAGCACGTTTAAACATAAATGCTTGATCGGCTAGGGCTAAGGGATCACCATGATTCAGATTGATTTCAATTTGTGATGGACCAGATTCATGTACCAGAGTATCAACCCCAATATTCATTAATTCACAATAATCATATATATCGTCTGTTAATTTATCAAATTCATTAACGGCATCAATTCCAAAAACCCTGCTCCCGGTTTCCCTTCTTCCAGATTTACCTATAGGTGTTTTTAGTGGTAAATCAGGATCTAAATTTTGTTCACAAAGATAGAATTCTAGTTCTGGCGCAACAACTGCCCGAAGGCTCTCATCACTTAATTTCTCAATAATGTTTTTTAAAACTTGCCTTGGCGCTAACTTAGATGGTTCACCTGAAGCATATTTGAGATCGCAAATGATTTGTGCTGTAGGCTCTTTATTCCATGGAATTTTTCTTATTGTTGAAAGATCTGGCGCCATGAAAAGATCTTCCTCTACGTAATCAATAACTTCACTTTGATAAACCCACTTACCTGATACTGTTTGTCCAAAAACAGAATCGGCTAACCTTAAGCTTTGCTCCTCAAATGATTTAACAAATCTCTCTACGGGCAAGATTTTACCTTTCGATGAACCCGCCATATCTGGAAAAATACATTCTACTTCTGATATTTTATTTGACTCAAGCCAATGCCTGAGTTCACTAAGGGAACTAACCAACATAAATTAAATAATGAAAACTTTAACTTTTAACCTGTCTGTAATTAGTTATTTCTATACCTAACTACGAATAAATTTTGGCTTATAGATATATTTTTTTTTATGTTTGTAAACTCTAAAACAGTTTTATTATCCAATTCATCAGAAATCTCCCACTTTTCAAGCTCCATGGAATCTTTATTGAAAGTGAGAATAACCCTACTTAATTTATTATCATTCTTAATGCCTGCTTTAATTTCATAATTGAATTCGTTTTCAATTGCATAATCAATTGTAAATTCCTGTTCAATAACCAGGTTACTGGAAAGAAGTTTTTTAAGAGCGTTTCCTCCTATTGCATAGCTTTCAATTTGAAAGCCTTCTTTATCAACTATACGTAATAAGGATTCATTAGTAATTATATCTTCGTTTTTATTTGTATAAACAAATTTAGATTGATATGGCTTTAAAAAAAAAAATTTTCCATTATCTAAGTGGCCATTAGAATCTATTTGTGAGAATTCACCTGACATTGTCTGTATGTTATTCCAGCCAGTCTGAATTTTAGAGATAATTAGATCAGTCTCTGCTAAAGAAATATTCCACGGAAACAAAGTTAAAATCAATGAAACCAAAAAACGGAGCATCAATTTTTAAATTTATCATAGTTAATTTCTCTTTTGCCTACGTGATTAGCTGAGCTAATGTATCCTTGCTCTTCTAGCTGATCCATGATTCTTGCAGCACGGTTGTAGCCAATCTGAAGTTTGCGTTGTAGCAGGCTTGTTGAAGCCTTGCCTTCTCTTGAAATAATATCTATCGAATCATTAAATAATGTGTCTTTATCACTGTCTGATAGAGAACCATCGATACTATTATTTTCTTCCTCCTCCTCTTTTGTAATTTCATCATCATATTCAGGTTGACCTTGTTTCTGTAATGATTTGACAATATTTTCAATTTCATTATCAGATATAAATGGTCCATGAATTCTTGTTGTTTGGCCGCCCGCAGTCATCATAAGCATGTCACCCTTTCCTAATAATCTCTCAGCTCCTTCTTCTCCCAATATAGTACGACTGTCAAATTTGGAACTTACCTGAAAACTAATTCTACTTGGAAAATTTGCTTTGATTGTACCCGTGATCACGTCCACGCTTGGTCTCTGTGTCGCCATAATTAAATGTATACCTGCAGCTCGTGCCATCTGAGATAATCTTTGGATTGTATGTTCAATTTCTTTACCTGCAACCATCATTAAATCAGCCATTTCATCTACAACGACTACTATGAAAGGCATTTTTTTATTTTCAATTTCAATTTTCATTGTTTCTGGTTGGCCAGTTTCAGGATTGATTCCTGACGGTATCGATCTCATAATTCTTTCTGATTTATTTATGGCGTCAGCAATTCGAATATTATAATTTTCAATATTTCTGACACCAAGAAGTGACATTTTTTTGTATCTAGACTCCATTTCTCTTACTACCCACTTGAGAGCAGTTATTGCTTTCTTTGGATCAGTAACTACAGGAGTAATTAAATGGGGGACCCCCTCATAAACTGATAGCTCAAGCATCTTTGGATCGATTAATATGAATTTACAATCATCTGGTGAATGTTTGTATAAAATTGAAGTAATCATAACGTTAATACCAACAGACTTACCAGAACCTGTTGTTCCTGCTATTAATAAATGAGGCATATTTTCAAGATTTGCAAATACTGCATTACCACTAATATCTTTGCCTAATGCCAATATTAAATTCTTGTCGTTACTACCAAATTTTTCATTTTTAAAAAGCTCACTTAAGTAAACAGGATTTTTTAGAGAATTTGGTATTTCAATTCCAATAACATTTTTCCCAGGGATAATAGCAACTCTTGCTGACATAGCGCTCATGTTTCTTGCAATATCATCAGATAGTGAAATTATCTTTGAGGCCTTTATTCCTGGGGCTGGCTCTAACTCATACATTGTAACAATAGGTCCAGGTGAAACGTTAATGATTTCACCCTCAATTTTAAAATCAATAAGGACATTTTTAAGCTTTTCAGCATTTATTTTTAATTCTTCTTTGTCTGTTGAAGTTTCTGAATTGGAGTCAGGGCGAGTAAGAATATCAATTCCAGGAGCCTTATAACTAATATCACCTAAAAATATCTCATCTTGTTCCTCCATAAGTATATTTTTTGTAGGCTCACTGATAAAATCGTTCACAGGTTTATCTTTAATTTCATTAAAATTAATTTTTGGTTCAAGTCTTTGATTATTAGCTTCTGCTTGTTGGAAGACTCGCTTGAGCGGTAAGTTGAATACAAAGTACTTTTTTAGAGAATTAAATTTATTGGTTGGCTGAGTAAGAAATTTAAAAATAATTCCTAAAAAAAGATATATATTATTCCACTCTTTGATATTTAATCCCATTGCTCCATAAAAAAGTATTAAAGATAAAAAAAACAATACTGATGTAAAAGTATAAAAAAAATAATTATTTTCAATTAGATCAGTATTCTTCAAGTATGATACAAATTGACTAGCTATAAATCCATTGGAGTTTGATAATTGAAGTATTTCAGCAAAAATTGATATTGCACCGATCATCAACGGTAAGATAAATAAATTAAGTGCAAAATATTTAATTTTTTTTGTAAAGAATATCTTGTATGACCAGCTGATTAAAACAGGACAAATCAACAAACTAAAGTAACCAAACATTTGTAGTAGAACATTTGAAATATTTGCCCCAATTAAACCTCCAAGATTTGTTACCTCATAACTGCTTAAATTATTTATATTTGGATCAAAAGGAGAATAGCTGATAATGGATGTAAAAACAAAAACACTAACTAGAGCAATTAGTAAACCCGATAACTCCAATACTCGATTGATAGCAAATATCCTTAATGAGTCAGGCAAAAGCTTCATATTTTAAATCCTTGGAGAATATTTAATATTTTCTATTGGCAATTGATTCACGTGGTCATTATATAACTTCTTAAATAATATAAGGACTAAATAATTTTTATAACAAATGAACTATGATTTTATTATATATGGCGGGGGGTTGTCCTCTGAAATTGCAGTTTTAGCGCTTGCAAAGAATGGATTTAAGGTCTGTTTTATTCAAAATCAATCAAACCAAAAATATGATTCAAATTTGGTTACCTTCCTATCCACAGGCTCTGTAAACTATTTAGCTGGTATTATAGACAATCCTAAAGAGCTTAATGAATTTGCTGAAATAAAAAAAATTACATGCAAATTAATAAGTTACAGTAAGAGCTCAAACATTACATTTGAAAATGACCTAAATTCTGATCTGGGAAAAATTTTGCCCAATAAGACTATTAATAGTCTATTGCATTTAAGTCTTAAAAATAGCAAGAATATTGAAATTATATATAAAACAAAATCTATACAAAAAAAAATGGATGAAAATAAAGTTTGTGTGGTAGTAGATAAAAAAAAAGAAATATTTGCAAAAACTTTTATTTTATCAGTAGATGAACAAAACTTGCTAGATGGTGCAAATATTAATTTTATTTCATATGATTTAAATCAAACAGCCCTATCAATGAATGTTTCAGGTGATTTTAAAAAACAAAACCATGCATTTCAAATTTTTACTCAAAGTGGACCGCTTGCCTTTCTACCTTATACAAAAAACCAAGCATCTTTAGTCTGGTCAGTAAAGAATGATTCTAAGGAGCTATTGGATGAAAAAATTATTATAGATAAAAAAATAAACAATTATTTAAGTTCAGACATTGGCCCTTTAAAGATTGAAGATATCGAACATCATAAACTGAATTTCAAATTCGCAAAAAAACTATATGATGGTAATACAATTATTATAGGAAATATTGCCCACAATATTCATCCAATAGCAGGGCAAGGATTAAACTTAAGTATAAAAGACATCTCTTTATTTGTGGACATTATTTTAAAATATTCTTCACTGGGTTATGAAGTAAATGAAAGATTAGCTTTTAAAGAATTTGACCAATTAAGAAAAATAGACAACGCCGCTTATTCTTTTGGAACACTTACTTTGGATAATCTCTTATCAAGCAAAAGTAAGCTGGTGAACCAGATTACTGGTGTTGGCATCAAGATTTTAGAAAGAAGCAGATATTTAAAGACTAAAATAGTTAAAAGCGCAACGGGCTTTGATCATTTTAATACACTCTAGTGAAGTTGATCACTTTTTTCACCAGCTGAGTCAAATATATATGACTGATAGAGAGCTTCTAAAACATGACTTCTTGTAATAATTGTTTTTGATTCTAGAAGTAACTGTTTTTCTTCGGCAGTAAAAGGTACTAGAATACCTGAATAATTTATGAGTTGTTCTGTTGGTGTTTCTTTTATTATTTCCCAATCCGCCATTATTTTTCTATTCTCAAGATATTTTTTGACAAGAGCCAGAAGCTTTGATCGATCAATTGAGTTTACGTCTTGCGGCTTCAGGTCATGCTCATATTTATTGTATTCTGGAATGATCTGTCGATAAGGAGTTGTTGTATTTAGTTCTTCTTTAACCTCAAATCTAATTGTCCCTGATAATGTTATTAAGTACCTGTTATCTTCAGCTTCATTAAAAGTTGATATCCTTCCCAAACAACCAACTTTCTTCAGATTTTTTTCTCCAGGTTTAGTTGGCTGTATCATGCCAATCACTCGCCCAGGAGAAGCGAGAGCGTCGTCAATCATTTGTACGTACCTTGGTTCAAATATATTGAGAGGTAATTGTGTTCCTGGAAATAATACCGCCCCAGTTAATGGAAAAATTGCTATTTTCTTAGGCAGAAGTTCAATATCTGATGTTCTCATCATCTGTGTAAATTTTATACTATATTAGCAAATATATAAATAATCCGCTTATCTTGAAAAACAAGGCTTTTTACTTTAGAACCACTTTTGAATGCGAGTGTAGCTCAGTGGTAGAGCGAAACGTTGCCAACGTTTAGGTCGAGGGTTCGACTCCCTTCACTCGCTCCATGAACAACAATTGCAAAAATTGTGAGATTATTTAATCAAAAAAAAATTGAACATTATTTAAAGAAAATAATAGGCTTTAGCGAACCTTATCTTTTAAGACGAAGAGCTAAAAGATATTTTAAAAATAATACTGAAAAAGAACTAAGTTTATTGCCTGAGCTTGTTAATAGAAATAAAGCATCAATTGATGTTGGTGTGTACCGAGGAATTTATTCGTATTTTTTAACTGATCTGACAGAGTATGTTTATTCTTTTGAGGCTAATACTCTTTTACAAAACAAATTAATCGATGCATTTAAAAATAAAAAAAATATAAAAATTGAAAATCTAGCTCTATCCTCAAGTTGTGGAATAGCAGAGCTTAGAGTTCCTATTAGAGATGAAGATGCAGACTATGATGATGAGCAAAAATTTGAATTAGGTATCGCCACTATCCACTCTGAAAATAATTTAAGTAACAAGAATTATGAAACAATAAAAAATATTAAAAAAACATCTTTAGATGAGTACAATTTTAGTCATGAAATTGGTTTTATCAAAATAGATGTTGAAGGACATGAACTGGAAATTATTAGGGGTGGTAAAAATTTTCTTAAACATCATAAACCCGTCATGTTGATTGAGATTGAGGAAAGACACGCTGGAAAAAGTCCAATAGACATAATTGATGAAATTTGTTCACACGGTTATAATTGTTTTACAGTCGATGAGAAATTAAAATTGATAGAGTTGTCAGACACATCAAAAATTAGTAACAATAACTTCATTTTTAAGCCAAATTAAAAATTTCACATACAGAGTTAGTTAATTTGTATATTGTTAAAATATGAGAGCTTCACCACTAGCCCGGTATTCCTGGTCAATGTTTGA
>MDTB01191440.1_pt1 | contig 10026 bp, 13 predicted proteins | sample 811161 | NCBI WGS metagenome assembly MDTB01 (sample SAMN05326650, study PRJNA326480) | marine metagenome | isolation source: seawater | place: Mediterranean Sea | collected 2009
AGCAGATATACGGGGTTATAGGGATGAGCAACAATGATCTGATCCGGATGGGAGGCCCCCTCGCGCAGTTGGGTTGGAGTAAAGCCAGATGTAGATGAGGCAATAATAGCATTACGGTCTGCAGCGTTTTGAAGCGCAGCAAAGACTTTTTTTTTAATCAGCAACCTTTCAGGAACTGATTCCTGTATCCAGTGCGCACCTGAAGCCGCCTGTTCCAGCGTATCACAGAAGACAAGCTGGCCTTCTTCTGGCAAGGCCGTATCGGCCAGGAGGGGTAGGCTGGCTCGGGCATTTTGGAGAACGTCTATAATTTTAGGGGCGGCATCCGAGTCAGAGTCAAAGATATGCACTTTCCATCCATTAAGAAGGAAACGGGCAGCCCAGCCACCACCAATCACACCGCCTCCAATGACAGCAGCTATCCGTGTTTTGTCTGTTATCTGTCCTTTTCTGTTGGTCATGCAGGCGCACGCTTTTCAAGTTTTAATTCGGCCCGAACCTCTTCAGGGGTCATCAACCCCACTCCCATGGAGTCAATCATGCTGGCGGCCTTTGCGACAAGCTGGTCATTTGTTGCCAGAACGCCGCGCTCAAGATACAGATTATCTTCCAACCCTACCCGGACGTTACCACCTGACAGAACCGCTGCAGCCACATAAGGCATCTGATTACGTCCAATAGAAAAGGCAGAAAAGACCCAGCTGTCCGGTACATTATTGACCATCGCCATTAATGTGTTCAGGTCATCAGGTGCACCCCAGGGAATGCCCATACACAACTGAACCATAACCGGATCATCAATAAGCCCTTCTGATGCCAATTGTTTAGCAAGCCACAGATGGCCAGTGTCAAACGCTTCAATTTCAGGCCTAACGCCGATATCACGCATCAACCCCGCCATTTCGCGCAACATACCCGGCGTATTGGTCATTACATAATCTGCTTCGGCAAAGTTCATGGTGCCACAATCAAGAGTGCAAATTTCTGGCCGGCAGGCCGCGATATGGGCCACCCTGTCTGTTGCTGATGCCATATCTGTTTCCGCCTCGTTCAGCGGCAAAGGCGCATCAGGCGGGCCGGTGACCAGGTCGCCACCCATGCCAGCGGTCAGGTTCAGTACAAGATCCACATCAGCGGCGCGGATGAGCTCTGTAACCTCCCGATAGAGGGCCAGTTCACGGGCTGGCTCACCGGTTTTTGGATCGCGCACATGACAATGCACCACAGCTGCTCCGGCCTTTGCAGCCGCAATCGCAGCTTTTGAAATCTGCTGCGGGCTGCGCGGAACATTGAGGCTTTTGTTCTGCGTGCCGCCTGAACCCGTCAAGGCCGCGGTGATAAAGACTTTTTTTCGCAAGGTCAGGGACATGGTCTAGCGTCCTTTCAGGGGGCGTGTTAAGCTGTGCAATGTGAAAATCTTGCTTTATTAAGGAAGAGAATCACAAGGAAAATCCCTAAAATTTCGTTGAAAATTATTACAAATACGCTCACAGAGGCTTTGACATGACGGATATTCCTCGCTTACCTGAAGCATTGCAGTTCACGGCAGATGGACTTATCCCGGCTATCGCCCAACAATTTGACACAGGCGAGGTGCTGATGATGGCCTGGATGAATAGAAACAGTCTTGCTGAGACACTGGCCACTGGGCGGATCTGTTACTGGTCACGTTCGCGCCGTTCTTTGTGGCGCAAGGGCGATACATCTGGCCATATCCAGAAGCTGATTGAGCTACGCTATGATTGTGATGCAGATACGATATTGGTGCTGGTGGACCAATCCGGAGCCGCCTGTCATGAAGGCACGCGAAGCTGTTTTACCCGAAGGCTTGAGATAGATGGCAGCATCAGTGAGGCAGAAACCGCCTACCCCACAAGGACAGACGAAAGCGCACGCCAATGACAGATACACCGCCAGTGACCCTACCTGTAATCAGAGTATCAAAAGAAATTATCTGGCATATGAGCTGTGGGCAATGTGGCTATTACTGGACTGTCCCCACCATGCGTGAGGAGGATAATCCCACCCGTCGCGCTTGGACCTGCCCTCTCTGCGCCACCAAAAGCACGGCTGAACGCACAGACTAATTGGGGTGATGATGGCTATAGCTATCGAGCTATGGTCTGTTTTAAGGCTGCATCAAAGCTGTCAACCGTTCGGTCAATATTCATCAACTTATCTAGACCAAATAAGCCAATGCGGAATGACATATAATCAGCGGATTCACCAATTTCCAGCGGCACACCTGCTGCGATTTGCACGCCAGCTTCAATAAACTTTTTACCTGATTTCATATCCGGATCATCTGTGAAATTCACAATCACAGACGGGGCTTTAAAGCCTTCTGCTGCAACAGAAACAAAGCCATAAGATTCAGTAAGAGTGCGCATTCTGGCTCCCAAATCAATCTGCGCCTGTTTGACCAAGGCAAAGCCGATATCTCTTGTTTCATGAACCGCATCACGAAACAGGCGCAGACCGTCGGTTGGCATGGTAGCATGATATGCATGCCCCCCTTTTTCATAAGCCTGCATGATCGACAGCCATTTTTTCAAATCTGCAGCATATGAAGTGCTTGTGGTCTTTTCGATACGGTCAAGACCGCCTGCCCCCAGCATAATCACTCCAGCACAAGGGCTGGCTGTCCAGCCTTTCTGCGGCGCGGTCAGAAGCACATCAACGCCCAAGCCTGCCATATCCACATACAGCGCACCAGAAGCTACACAGTCCAGCACAAAAATTGCCCCAGCTTGATGAGCAGCCATGGCAATGCCGGCAATATAGTCATCAGGCAGGACCATCCCTGCAGAGGTTTCAACGTGCGGAGCACAGACCACATCGGGTGCATAGTCGGCAATCTGCTGCTGAATATCTGCTAAGGGAGAAGGCGCAAAGGGCTGGCGCGTGTTTGCGCCGGCCTCTGCGTGTTGCTGCCTAGCATACAAAACCTTGGTATCAGAGGAGATTCGGCCTTTTTCAAAAATTTCAGACCAGCGGAACGAGAACCATCCATTGCGGATGACAAGACATTTGGCATCTGTGCCAAACTGGCGTGCGATCGCTTCCATACCAAACGTACCACCCCCTGGAACTAGTATCGAAGCTTCTGCGTTATAAGCCGACTTCAGCCCCACAGACAGATCCCGCATTACACCCTGAAAAGATTTCGACATGGAGTTGAGCGAACGGTCATTAAACACAACAGAATATTCAAGCAAGCCGTCCTTATCCACCTGATCGAAAAGTGCCATTTTTGCCTCCTTAAATACCCAACGTTAGTAAATATCATGATACCGGTTCATGAAAATCAGCGACAGAACATAATGCCATACAAGTTATATGCTGGTAATGATATTAATAGATCACTTTGTTGTTTCATACATTACTAGCATTCAAGAAAGAAAGACCATGGCTGACACTCCCCAACAGGCAGCCCCAGGCAGCCCCACGTTCCACCGATTATGGCCAACTTTGTTTATGGCCGTCACCCTGCCTGGCCATGAACAGGCCAATGCTATGCTAAGCGGTCTGGTTCTGGAAAAAAATGCTGAACAGGAGCAGATGACAACAAATTATCTAGACCAAAATTTGTTGGAGGATGAAAATCCTGCTGTTCTTTGGCTGCGTCAGTGTTTTGACAAAGCGGTCCATGACTATGCTCAGGAATTAGGCATTACCTATCCGTTAGACTGGACGCTTCAGGCCTGGCCTAATGTGAATTTCAAAGGCGATTATCACAATCTGCATAACCACCCGCATGCCTGGCTGTCCGGAACCTATTATTTAAATGTGCCTGATCAAGGCGCAGCAGATACCTTTCGATCTGATTTGAACCCCGGAGCGATTAGCTTTTTTGACCCTCGCCCACAGGCCAACATGGGAGCTGTACGCGGTGATGGTCAGTTTGATCCTGAATTCCGGCGACTACCAGACGCTGGTGAACTCTTCCTATGGCCTGCTTTTCTACATCATCTTGTGCATCCAAACTTGGTGGATGTGCCGCGTCTGTCAATTTCATTCAATGTAGTACTGCGAAATAAGGCAAATTATCTTTAGAGCAGAGCCAGATGGCGGCAACTTGTCACCAGGTCAGTCATCACTTCGGCAAGTATAGGTGCGCTGGCACTGCAAAGAGGGTGACAAGCTGACAGATGTGTCCTCAAGGTCGCGGCCCTGACGCATATAAACACACATGCGCGAGCCTGTTTCAGGGTCAATATATTGGCGGCGCAGGCGACATATATTTTTGACTTGTGTGGGCGGTTGAGCCTTACGGCGGCATTTCGCCTTCTCGCGCCCCAAGATTGTCTGTGGCCATTTCAGACGCAGATTATCCCACAGTGAGCAATGCGCTTTCTCCTCAGACCCCTCATAAATACGCCCTTCGCTTAAAGCAGGCCCTATCATTACGATAGAAGCGACGATAACAGCCATACTTATTGATAAAATTGCTTTATAAAATGGTCGATTTGTTTTGACTTGCAATGACACAGCTGAACCCATTCTTTTTTCAGCACTGCCACACCTTAATGATGAGGCCGCTGCAAACTTAACTGAGTGTAACGCCATAAAATCGATGATGTATAGAGCCTGTGACTACAAAAATGTTCTTTGCCTATCCCATTTATCTAAATTAAATAAATATAACTGATCGCCGTTTATGCTCTTTGAGAAGATAATAATCGAAGCTGTGATGATTTACCTTAGGTTATCGCACTGATACCAGCACATTACCTCAGAACAGGAGAGAGAAAATGCTTCGCAGATTTTGCATGCTAGCAAGTTTATTTTCAGCTTTAATCGGGCTGTCCTCCTGCCAGTTTTTTGTGGATGGGCGTAATGAATCTCTGCTAGTGGTTAGTGCTGCGGACTGGGCTGAATTGCATCAGTTCAAAGAAGAGCAGCGTCAAGCTAAGCTTGAGGCCAACAAACCACAAGCTCTGCCTGGTTCTGAAACGATCAGTTTTTCAAACGTATCTGATGCGTATCTGGCCGGATGCCGCACCCTCGGCATTGTTGAGGTGCATCATTATGGCAGCTATGATGAAGCCCTGATCCTTATGCGCAATCAAGCCCATCAGCTATCCGCCAGTGTCATTGTTCCGCTTGATATCTATCAGGATCAAACTGTGCGCGTTGACGATGCCGGCCGGCTGAATTTCGTGAAAGGCCGGATGCTGCGATGCCCTCAAAAGCCGGCTTAAGAGGAAGCGTGAACAGATGGTTAATATCATTCAACTTGACCTTTACAGGGAACGTCGTGCAGCAGCGCAAAAATTTAATCGCAAAGCTAGGCCACGAACAGCTTACAAATTTATGAAGGTACAGGCCTTCGAAAAGCTGACCTTGGAAATTGACAATATGCTGGAAGGTAAAGCTCGTGATCGAGCCATGCCTGACGCGGTGGCCATGGCAGCAGGCCACTATGCGGCAATGCGATTGTTCCAAAACTATGGCCGCGCGCAGACACTAGCCTTTTTCGAAGATTGTATCCAGACAGCTGAAATTTGTGATGAAATCATTGCTCAGCTAGATGACGAGCTTGTCTGATCAGGCTTGCGCCTGACAGTGCCAGAAATATCAGCACCAGCATCCACTGATAACGCATGGGCGACCATTTCACCAGCAACCACCGCCTGTTCCGAAACAGTCAGATGGTCTGTCTCAAGCACCCCATTGAAGCGACCCGCAATGTCCATTTCAGTTGCCCTGACTAGCCCCTCAAATACAGCTCCCTTGGTAATCTCAACTGAACCTGCTGTCATTTCGCCTTCAAAGCGACCGGCAATTACAACAGTCTGTCCAGGGGCATGGAAGACACCTATCAATTTTAAATCAATACCAATATAAGAAGAATCACTCATCGGAGGCCTGTTTGTCTGTCTTATCGGACGGATCAAGATCATGCAAGTCTGTTAAAAACCCAGCTTCTGTTATTGCTGAAGGATCTACACCTGCATCTTCAAGTTCTGCCCAATTATGCAGAATGTGACAGTTCAGTGCCGCACCTCTGTCCATTTGCAGCGCATTGTACTCAATCTCCCCAAAAATGCGGGCTGTGCGCATTATCCAAACACTGGAAGCTCTCATTCTACCCTTATATTCGCCAGCAAACACGCCCAGCTTAATGTCAAGATCTCCCGCGAGTCTGGCCCCTTCATGAAGATGAAGACGATCTGTCGAGACATCGGCATTCACCTCACCATGAATATCCAGCGCAGACGCCTTGACCAGCTTCCCAGTGAAGGTAGCACCTGCGCCAATAACTGACTTACGGGACCCGGTTTCTGACATACTCTGCCTGTTTATTTTTCAGTTTTTGGAAGACTAACCGCTTTTTTTTGCGGCTTTTGTGTGACTTGCACAAAATTGCCGTCAATCTGCGCGCCTTCAGCCACCTCAATGCTTGTGTAAGTGAGTGAGCCCTTGACCACAGCCTTTGATTTAATCTGCAGCCGCTCAACCACAATATCACCATCAACATGGCCATCAATTACAGCAAGCTTAGCTGATATCTTGCCTGTGACCCGGCCTGTGCCATCAACTGTTAGCTGATCACAGGTGATATCCCCATCAAGACTACCTGCCAAAAAGACATGCTCAGGCGAATCAATCTCACCCTTAATGCGTATACTTGCGCCTATATTTGCTGTCTGCGGCGTTGAAGACCCTTGGGCCAATTTATTTCCAAACATAATTTATACTGCTGTATCAATAAGTTAAAAGGTTTACTATGATGTTCTAAGGCACAATGACTCAACAAGAACAGGTTATCTATTGTAGAATAGACCAAAATAACTCGAAACACTACATCAGCTATAAATGCTTGTTTGTTTGAGACGTTTAACATAAAGGGTGTTGGCGCAATTGAACAGGGCAAAGGCACAGATTAATGGTCGTTGACGTAATTGATATCCGCAAGCGGATCGAAAAAATCAGAAATGAGGTGTCAGAGGCGATTGTGTCTAAACACAGCTACAATCTGCCCGATGAGAATCTGCGCGATGATGTAAATTTCTCAATTAAGGATTCTTCGCTGAATCAGCCTGATGCCGACGCGTCAATTGATGAGCAAAAATCTTTGGAAAAAAGGCGGAAAGGCGTGACCGATACCACCATCGCCATGCATAATGCGCTGACCAAAGCCATGTCAATGCCTTCCTTTAACCTAAATATCAAGAATCGGCAGTCAAGTGGCCTAATAATCACGCTGATACTTCTGCAGCTAATCTCAAATGTGATATTAATGGCGATTTTGCTATTCAAATAAGGACTGGTTATGTTCAGCTGGGTGATACATAGACTGGCTTCAGTTCTGCCGCCCGCGGTTGATTCCGACAGTAAACATATGCGCTTTTCAACAACGCAGAATCGTCTGTTCCTCCGGGAAACACGATTCTTATTTTTAAGCGCTAACGGCCCAATAGAATTCTGCCTACGGCCCGCACATATTATTTCTGGATTCACTGGGGGTATCGGCCTTACTATTCTTATTTTACTGGCCCCTGCCTTGCCAAATATACCCTCTTTTTCATCGTTGTCTTCCCTCAGCTTCGTAAAACAGCTAGCCACACGCTTCCCCATGACATCTGAACAAACAGATCCAAAAGATGTTAAGGTAGCCTGGCCACCTCTTTTGGAAGATTCAGGTATAACGACATTATTGTCCCCATATTTGCCATCATCTGATGGCCAAATCCATTTGCCAGAACTGGACAACGTATCTAAGCAAAAACTGCCCTTAGAAGAGAATAACGAGCAAAAAACGAGTCTATTGGCCCTCCAGCAGGAGAGCATCATAAAGCCCCAGCAATATTCAGATATTGAAGAGCCGAATGATGAGTTAGTCTCCACGCTATCGGTCCTGCAGAAAGACAGCAATCTAAAATCCGCTGAACGAAATGTTGAAGTGGTAGCCACGCCTGTTGCTCGGCCTGCTGCTGAGCCCATGGATCCTGAATTTGTGAGTTTTGACGGACTGCGCAACCCACCTATACAAACTCCGCAAATGAAGCTGCATAGACGTTTTGCCAAAGTACAGACAGAGGTTGGGCGTATTAAAATTATGCTGGACAAACTGGGGATCACTCCTGACAGTGAACCTGAACAATGGAACCCTGCACTTGTAGCTGCTGAAGAACATGTGCCTGCGCTGTATCTTTACCGAGACAGCTGGCGTGAATTGTTGCATATGCTGCCATTGCAGGCCCCTTTGCGCTATTATTATGTGACAAGCCCTTATGGCATGCGCACTAATAAAAAGACCGGGGTAACGCGGTTTCATCACGGAGTCGATCTGGCAGGAACCTGGAAAGCCAAGCTGCGTCCTCCAGCCAGTGGCGTTGTAACATTTTCTGGACGGGATGGCGGTTTTGGGAAAGTGGTCAGGGTCCAGCACGCCCATGGCATTGAGACTGTTTATGCGCATCTGTCGTCTGTGCTGGTCAGCAAAGGCAGCTTTGTAACTACACAGGATATATTGGGTACAATGGGTAATACAGGCCATTCAGATGGCATGCACCTTCATTATGAGATCCGGATTGATGGCAAATCGAGGGACCCTGAAGATTTTTTCACCTATGGCCATAAATTGACAATCACTGGTGCTTTGTCAGGCGAGATGTAAGCAAAAAATATTCTGTTTTTTAAACCTATTCAGCACGTTTGTTTGCGGTCTGGCACAGAGGTTGCAGCTTTTACTGTGCGTGCCCAGTATTAGGCATCGGATAAAAAGGACTAGAAATATGCGTGCAAAAAAACAAACTGCAGAAAAAATGGCCATCAAATTCGTTGAATTTGATCAGAAAGATGAGCCTATTTGTGAGAATCTGATACCGCTGGGACTGTATTTGCATGAATATGAAGCCAGCGAAGATGAACGTGAAATGACCGCAAAACTCTCTGCAATGGTTACCAAACGCTGAGCTACTCCAACAACTCTTTTGAAGTAAAAAACCCCGACGGTTTCGAACCGCCGGGGAAAGTAAAGCCACATTAAACTGAGGCTTTGGGAGAAACTGAAAAGTTTTTGTCTATTTCTCAGCGGAATTCTGATAATCTGGCTCGCATCCGACGCTGAGAAGAGGATGGAATATTCAGCATTTCGCGGTATTTCGCAACCGTGCGGCGGGCCAACTCAATGCCCTGTTCTGAAATGACTTTTGAAATGGCTTCATCGCTAAGCGGTTTCCCTGGAACTTCTTGTGAAATAATTTTCTTAACCATATTCCGAACAGAAGCAGCAGAGGCATTCATATCTGAATCACGCGAAGCGATATTGACGCTGAAAAAAGACTTAAGTGGCATGCCGCCTCGCGGTGTAGAAATAAGCAAACCAGTTGTCACTCGGCTAACCGTACTTTCATGCATGCCAACAGCCAGCGCCACATCCCGCAAAGATAAAGGTTTTAAATAGTCTAGACCTTTTTCAAGAAAGTCAGTCTGGTGACGGATTATCTCAGCACTGATCTTCAATGTTGTCTGATTACGTTGCTCAACAGCACGTTTTAGCCAGCGCGCATTTGTTAATGTTTCTGCGGAATAATCCTGCACCGCCTGTTCGGCACGTTTCTGTTTGGCCATCAGCTCGGCATAATGTTCATTTACCAAAACCGATGGCAGGGTTGACCGGTTTAGTTCAACTGACCAGCCTTGTTTTTTACGAGTCACAATGACGTCCGGGCTGGGCATTTCTCGGAATTCAATCCCTAGATGTTCACCTGGCTTAGGGTTTAAGGTACGGATAATCGAAAGCATCGCGACAATATCTTCGGGGGCGCACTTAAATTTGCGAGCCAGTTGTTTAATCTCACCGCGGCCAAGTTGTTCGAGATTATCCAGAAGCTGACCAAATAAGGGGGAAAACTGGTTGTTCTCAATAAGCTGGATTTTTAAACACTCGGCCAAATCGCGGGCGAATAGACCAGCGGGCTCAAACCCCTGTAACGCGGCCAGCACGGTCTCAGCCTGCTCAACTGAGCAACCACTTTCTTCGGCAATAACCTCTACCGAATTGCCAATCCAGCC
>MDTB01214190.1_pt1 | contig 10026 bp, 5 predicted proteins | sample 811161 | NCBI WGS metagenome assembly MDTB01 (sample SAMN05326650, study PRJNA326480) | marine metagenome | isolation source: seawater | place: Mediterranean Sea | collected 2009
GAAATGGGCCATCTGGTTATACAATCAGACCAGAGAATGTTACCATGTGGAAGATTGAGTTTGGTTGGTATGGTGCGATTGGTGCAAGATTTTATGCTTATATTCCATCGGGTGCTGGTGAGGCAAGATGGGTAGTTGTACATACACTTGTGATTGAAAACTCTTTGGGTCAACCATGTCTACAAGATTCATATTTTAGATTTAAATATTCTCTAGATATTTTTAACACTGCCAACTTAAAGACACCGCAATTCCTATACAAGTAAGGTGCTTCATACTATATTGATGGTGGAGATGAAGGCACATCTCAAATATATTCTGTTAGTACTGGTTTGACACCAAAACAAATAAGCACTGCTAATGAAACTTCTTTATTTGGTGTTCGACCAAAAGATGCACTGTTCTCGTCTATTACACGCCCTAGTGGAGCAGAAGAAGTAGTTCCAATTGCTAATAGAAAACTTATAATTCCAACTAAATTTAATATGACGACTAATACTTTGGCAGAGGTTAAAGTTAAAACTTGTAAAGCGTGTCCTGGTTTTGGACATGTACATACTCCAGGTGTTGGAACAACTGAAACTGGGAGAAATATGACAATAGAATTTACAGGATCAAATACGATAACTGCTGTTGGAACTGGTGCTAGTTTTACTGCTGCTGATATAGGTACAAAATTAATTGCCCCATCTCTTTTTAATGTTTATATTTCTGACATGGATGAGGGTGGAACTGTTGTTGAATATGGTAATGGTTTTAAGACATATGAATCTGCAAAAGTTCATGGATTAGGGTTTGGTTTAGATGCATATTTTAGGGGTGGAACAAGGTCTTCAGGTTATAATAGATTATCTGGAGCATCAGGAAGACCGATTGGTGGAACACAAGTAATAGATTATGCTAATGCAGGAATCACATCAACAATAGCAGTTGGTGTTGGTGCAACTTATCCACATTTAGTTCGTTTTAGTAATTATGATGTTCACTTTGCATCGGATTATGAATTAAATGGAGCAGAAATTGATATTCAGTTTTTAAATCCAATGAGTACAGATCAAAGTTCTTTAGGTGGATCTGCTACACACTTTGCAGATTTTATGATTGGTGTGACTAATAAAAAACCATCAATAAATTTGGGTAATCCAAATCTTTTAGATGGATGGGATTCTCAAGTTTTACCTTGGGTAGATTATTCAAATACGACTACATCAAGCAGTGGAATTGGAAAAACAACCATCCTACCAGAAAGTGAAATTCTATTTGCAGAACACACACATTCCTATGCTACGATGAATGAGGATGGTGTAGAAACAAGAGAAGCATTTGCTGCTGGTGATTTTAGAGTTCGAATGGGACAGGATGTAAGAATTCCAACTGTATCTGGAGTAAGTGCAGGCAATTGCTCATTAGTAAAAATTACTGTAAGTAATCCAATTAACTTAGCATCAGGAGTAACACAAACATATGGCAGCACAACTCCATCTGGAATTTCAACAACGGGAAATAGATATTTTTTATCAGTTGATGGTTCTTTTGGTGGAGATATCACTGATTGGAAAGGTGGTCAAGTAGTATATCGAAATGATAATAATTCAGTTAATACCAGTTCACTTGCGACATTTTCCACCTCAAACCCAGTAACTTGGTATGATACTCAAACAGGATTATCGAAACAATACATCGAAATAACTACAAATGTAAGGCCAGCTGGTTTTGAATCTGGGGATTCAAATTTAACAATTGTAGGAAGACCAGTTCAATTAAAAGCAGCTAGACAAGGAGTGACTGCAAAAACAAAATTGTTTAAGTATGATGTTTACCCATTATATCTCGTTGGTAAATTAAAAGATAATGCAAAAATAAATAATATATCAATAAAGGAGAAGTCGGGAACTTTCCAGAGAACCACTGCTCCTGTTTTATCTATCACGAATGGTTCGAATGGTGTTATTGATTTAGCAAATGATGGTTCATCAAATTTGACAATTAATGACAGTACTCCACCGACTAACTTTTTATCAATAGATAGATTGTCATCGGCTTCAGTTGACACTCAAAACGAACATGTTTTAAGACCATCAACTACAAAAGACATGTTCTATATTGGTGAAAATGAAACAAAAGAAATTGATATGACAAAAGTGTTTGGAATTGATCGTAATGTTATTACACCAGATAATAATAATGTTGAAGTAACATTTGTTACTGCAAAACAAATTGGTACTGGTAGTTCTAAATTTGTTCAAAGTAGTTTAAATTTTAAGGAACAATAATGGCACTCACTAATCCTAAACTATTTGGTTTAAATGTTAACACTCTTCTTGCTGATGTGGAGAGTAAGAACACTGCGATTCAAAATCTTGGAATTAATCCTCTTGATTTAGAAATAATAAAGGGAGCAACTAATGAAGGTATGTCTCGTTTTGATTGGATTAGTTTTTCTCGCTTAGAAAATCCTATCTATAAAAATTTAGATCGTTTTAGTAATGAATCAAATGCTTTCCTTTCTATTCTTACTAATCGTGCAGGAACAGATCAAACATTATTTGGTAATTTAGATATAAATGGTTCTTTGAGTGGTACTGCAATTCGTTATCGTTATCGTGATTTTTCACAAAGCGTCACTCTTGGCAATTTCAGTTCACCAGCATATAAAATCGCAGACATATCTACATCAAGAGTAAGTGCATGGAGTTCTGCAGATCCAAGAGCAAATGACCAAAATCTTAATATCCAAAAGTTAGCAAAGATATCTTATGGTGCAAGAGTCGGTATTACTGAAGGTGGTAAATTAGAATTTGGAGCACAATCATCTGGAGTATCAGGTGCAAGATTACAAACAACAATTACACCAGAGGTAAAAGAGTTTCCATCAGAAGTTCCAACTTCAAGAATCAAATGTCAAATTTCGGATAGTGATGGACAATTAAAAGTCATGTATCTGTATGCGATGAAAGGAATACCTTTAGTATTCAAATCATTCTTTAGAAATTTAGATGCGGAGGCACAAGTTGATTCTTCAGCAACAAGGGCAAGTTGGAAGATAGTTGAAACAGCAAACGAAAATTTGTATACAAATTATACCAATCGAGGAACAACCACATCATCAATATCATATCGATCACCAATTTCAAGAGAAAGATTTATAAAACTTTATAAGAATCCAAATGAAATTCAACAAATCAAAATACAATCAGCAAATCTTAGAGAACTTCCATCTACGAAACTAATAAATTGCAAGTTACTAGATTTTGCATATAATCAACTTAAGACATTCCCCAACTTTACTTTCATCGCACCAACTTTAAATACTCTTAACATAATGAGGAATCCTTTCTACTTAAGTGATATAGAGAGTGAAAGAACATTTAATACTGCTGTTCTTGCAAAGATTCCCACAACATTAACCACTCTGAATATGGAGGGAACTTTTTATGGTTCTATTGAAAGGAATATAATTTCTGTAAGACTTCCAAATCTTATTACTTTTAGTTGTGGTAGAGGTGGAGGAGCATATTTTCATGCAGATACTCGATCTCCAGATGGAAGTTCATCATTCTGTCCTGATGTTCCTGGTGACGTTACATCCTATAGCATCGGCAATAATGACTTTAGAAGTGTTGATAATAATACTAATGACCCATCTGGGACATATCCAAAAGGATCATATAGTTACAAAAAACTCCCAAAACTTGTAAGTTTAAATATTTCTAATAATTATTCTTTGAGTGATAATGCACATTCTTTAACAAGTGCAGATGAAAATATAATTTCAACAATTAATTATTCAAATACATCAGTTGCGATTCCAACCAATTTAAACGGTAAATCAAGTTTGACAAAATTTACTTCAACATATAATAGAAATTCAGCAAATCAATTAGTTAATCCTGGAACTGGAGCTTATCTTCTTGGTGCATGTGTCTCTCTTACAAATATCAGTTTTTATAATACAAATTTAGGAGCAATAAATTTTCCTATTTCATTTGATAATCCTGCGTTAACAGATCTTGATTTAAGATATACGGGTATCAAAGGTGGTAAACCAGGTGTTGCTGATGCAAGCCAAACTCATGTAATTCATGCAGAAACTTTTAAAGACGCAGTTGAACTAGTAAATTTATATATTGATTCAACAAATCTTGGTGGTGGATTTTCAACTGGAAAAAATATAATAGATCCAGATGCATTTTTATTTAATCCAAAACTTAGGTACATATTGTATCGTTCACATAATGCTACTACTGGAAATATTTCACAACTATTCAGTTCAAATCCTCAACTTGATCATATTGATATGGAAAATAATGCATTCACTGGAACAGTTCCCAACTTCGTAAGTAATCCAAATATTCATTATGTCAACTTACAGTATAATGAATTAGAAGGAACGATACCAGGATTTAAAAACTTAAGTAATTTACGTTACATATACTTGCAAAATAATAAACTTACATCAATTGGAGAAATAGAAAATCTATCAAATCTATATACCTACCAAGCACCTAATAATCTACTTGCAGGAAAAATTCCAGATTTTAGTGGTTGTCCTAATTTAAGAAGTTTAAGTTTACGTAATAATCTATTGACCTCATATAAAGTTGGTGCATTTGCAAAACTTTATAAAATGAATTTTATTGATTTGAAATTTAATAATTTATCACAAACAGATTTAGATAATATATTAGTAGATTTACACACAAATTGGAATACAATTAAACGTGGTGGTGTTTCAATTAACTTAAAGAATCAATTAAATAGTGGTGGTGCTGCGATGGTTCCATCTGAGACTGGATTTTCCAAAGCTAGAATTCTAGTTGCAAATGGGTGGTCTATAGGTATCACTAATGGAATCCCACCTGAACCAACAATAGAAGAAGAGGAGACTTAAAATGGCAATTTCTAACCAAGGATATCGAAGAGATTTAAATCTTGAAGAAACTACAAATGATACCGTAGCGTTAGACAACCTTGCTGGTGCAGGAACTGCTGATGATTTAAGTTATCTTCAAAATAATTTGAGGAATGTATCTAATATTCCTTTTAATTCAATTGACTCAAATGGTTTCTTTTCTTTTGCCACTGATAGATTAATTGAACTTAGTTCAATTAGCACTTTAAGTAGTAACGAAGGTAGTATTACAATAATTACGGTTAATTTAACTAATCCCTATCTTCTAAAATTTGGTGACTTGGTTGAACTTTCAGGTATAACAGAATCAACTTCTTTAAATGCACAGTATAGTGTGACTGCTGTTTCTCCTGATTTAACAACAATTACATTTGTCAAGAGTGGATTGAATTATACAAATAGTGGTCTTTCACTCAGTGGTGTTTCTTTTAAGTTAAAGTCTCAAAATATATTTGTATATACAGACGGAGATGTAGTCAAAGTGAGTGAAAATTTTACTGCAGGTAGTGTTAACTTTATAATAGATACAAATTATTATGTAGTTGAATCAGATGGTGTAAGTAAATTTAAGTTATCAACCACTTCGGGAGGAAGTGCAATTTCAATTACAGGTAGTGCAACTGCAAGTCCAGACAATTTTCAATTTAAACGTCAAGATCCAGTTCATCAACAACAAGTAATAAATTATATTCCACCAGATGTACAAGATACTTCAGAATTTTCGTACTTTGATAATGGAGGTATAAATGATACGATTGATTCGGCACAAGGAAATATTGAAACTGCAGAATATTTTTCACTTAAAAAATATAGAAGTGACCAAAGTTTAACTACTCCAGATGCAATTAAATTTGAAGGAAGTATTAATTTACACGATCCAGCTAATTATAATCAAACTGGTAGTCTTGTTACGAATCAGGGTGTAACTGGAGCACCTGCACCTGGTATATACATTGGAGACACTCGTGCATTTTCGAGTGATAATAATCCTTGGGTTGAATCTACTGCTGATTCAGGTGATGCTAATAGTAAATTAACGACTGAAAGTGAAGAGGTATCAATTGGTGAACTTGCATTTTTAGATGGTAATAATTCGATGATAATAAATGGAATTGATAACGATGTATCAACTGTTTCTGGTCTTGTTGCGTCTTCGTTCACCCATAAGATACCAATTAAAGTTCAAGATGAAAATGGAAACCAAGAATCATATTATTTACTTCTAACTGAAAACTAAAATCAACTTTTAATCCCAAAAAAGTTGGAAAAAAAATTTTGGTAAAAATTTAACCAAAAACTTTTTTTAAGATGATGATGCTAATATCTTGTAATTTTTTCCAGTACCAGTAGCAGTATTAACATTTGTTCTAATATTTATTTTACGATCTATCGCTGCTGAAGGATAAGTATCTGAATCCTCTATGTTATTAGAGTTTGAATTACTTTGAATAATAAGTTGATCAAATACCAAATTACCATTCTCAAATCTAAGATTTGGTCTTTCCCCTACACTAGTATTTAAACCCTCTTCAGTTGCGGTAAAAGGTGGAGAGGTGTCAGTAGGTGGACAACATAATTGACGGTCATCACCGTTCGTTGTAGCGGTGAATTGTGTGCCACTAACGATTGCTTTGTCTATATTTTGAGTCAGAGTGATTTGATTTGTCCCTATTGAACTAATTTTAGTTCCAGAGGCAAAGTTAAATCCTTGTATGTTCCAATTATTATTTCCAATATTATTAGTATTAATTGCACCTGCAGAGATTATATTACCATCGGTAGTGGTTTCAATTGGAATTATGTTTCCACTTGGTACTGCACTTGTTGCGATCAAACATTGAACAGATGGAGTTGTTGAAAGTTTATCGCAGAATGTAATTAAACTATTATCTTTCAGTCCTCGTGATTGATAGATGTATATCGAATCATTTGCAGATGCAGTTATATTTGTATTATCATAATTGGTAGTTGAGGCAAGAGTTAATTTTCCACCAGTAGCACCACTTGGGCCAGTAACACCAGTTATTTGAATCGCATCAATATTACTTCCAATCACAACCATATTTTTTTGAACATCTGTATGAGATGTTTTATGATCTGGAGATGGTGCTAAAAGTGGTGTACTTGCACTTGCAAATATTTCATTACTACCACTAACATTTGCATTAACTATAACTCTCTTTACAAATCCACGGTGATTGATGAATGTTAATGGATTAGATTCAGTTGCGGTTGCGGGTTGATCAATAAGTACGAATTGATTAATTGTGATATCAATAACTCTCGCATTAGCAGGAATTCCAGTTCCAAAAACATAATTACCAATTTCCATGTCTGTTGTTAATCCATTAACAATTCCAATAACTGAACTGCCACTTGTGGTAGAACAAGATGTGCTTCTTCTTATTATTCCTCTAGTTTTATTTCCAGTATCACTTCCCAATTCTTGTTTTACCTTATATGTTACATCAAGTTTACTTGTAGATTTTAATTTAACATATTTTGAACCATCATTTCTATTTCCAAGTCCAATCGGATCTGTTGATAAAACTTGAAATACATTTGTTCCACCAAACAAAACAGAATTATCAAAGTATATGTTAAATGCACCTTTAGCAAGAGATGAAAAATCATAATCTAAACTGTATAAAGAAGTGTACCTCAAATTAGTACTTGTACTTTGATTTTTTTGTTGATAGTCCATGTTAATTGTTCTAGGAATATCTTTTGCTTCAAAATTTTTATGATGAAAATATCTGTAACGAATACGATATTTTTCGTATGCAGTCAATACTTCAGTTGTAAAATTATGAAATACAGACGTACCCAAATCTCTCTTAAATGTTATACTTTGATTTGATATTGTTCCAGTGACCGCACTAGCAGTTCCAGCTGGAGGTGTAAGAGTAATCACTCCTGATGTTTTATTAAAACCTTCAATCACTGTATTTGTGGCAATATTTGAATGAACCACAGTCATTCCAATACCAATCGTGTTCATTCTCTCAAGATTCGCATTAGAAACTGTAATTTCATTTGATCCTGAAGCACCGCTTATAGCTGAAATTGCTGTACTAAGACCAATTCTTACATGCTCGGTATAAGTTCCGATTCCCGATGATGTTATTTGTTTGTCGTCATTTTCTTTATATCCAACTTGTTGAAAATCAACACTAAAATAACCAGTGGACTGAGTGCGAAAATTAACTGTTCCTGTAATTGATGGAATAAAATACCCTTCCCATTTTACACCAGTGTTTACTTTTGCTGATTGTGGATGAATATTTGAAGTATAACTAAAATTACCTGCCTCCCAAAAGTTATCATCGTTAATTGCACCATCTGCAGTTGTTCCTCCAAAAACATTTGCAGATGTGGAGTTTGGATCTACATTATATTGAAAATCTGAATGCTCATCAAATAATATCTGATCATTTTGAAAATATTTTGCTGTTAATCCATTTCCACCATTTAATCTTGGTGTTCCTGAAAATATTTCAATTTTATCTAAACGATTTTGATATGTAATTCGAGGATTAAAACTTGCAGTAATTCCATTTTGAGTTGTAAATTTAACTGCACTACCCGCAATATTTAAATAAGCACCATTTGTTAAACCTCTTGCAAAAATATTTTTAATTGCTGCTAAATCTTTAGATAAAAACTGAGTCCCTGATACATCAACCAAAGTATCCAATAAGTTCTCTAAACCTTCAGTAGGATTCGACAGATCAGAAAAATTGCGATCCCTTCTGATACCGATTCTTTTATATACTTTTTGAAAGTTTTTTCCTTCTGCTTCGTTATATAACATTTTTGATTATTTATGAACTCCCAAAGGGTAAACCTGATTTAGGAATAAAGGTATTATCCTGAACCCCTTTGTCATAAATCTGTCCTTCAATATCAGCATCTAAAGCTTGTTTTGTCTCCTCTTCAATAGTTCTCGTATCTGGAGTTGAATTTCCACTCACATCAGTCACTGTTTTTTTGGTTGATAATTTATTTTCATACCACGTTTTAAGAGTTGCTTCATCTAAAGTGCCATATGAGATAGGAGAGGATCCTGCTGCATCTAATTGAACCACTTGTGTATATTTTGATTCATAAGTTACAGCATCAACAGTTTTTTGTGCAGTCCAATCAGCAACGATTGCTGTAATAATATCTGATTGATCTCTAAAACAAGTTTTTAAAGTGTAAGAATAAGTAGTTGCCATAATATATTATTGACTCTTTATGATACTATGTATGCCATCATGTGCTATGAAATTACAGACATATAATATTCTCTGATAGTTAGTCATATTTGTAGTTTGAACTCTTACGCCAAGTCTTTGGTTAGTTCCAGATCCAGAACTATTCCATAATGGATTAAAGCGAACAGTTGTATCTGGGCCTACTTTATCATAATCGTGTGCTTGAGTTATTGAAAAATTACCATAATTAGTTTTTTGTGCTCTCCACCACATTCTTTGTCTTCCCATTAGAGTAGTGCTTAATGCTGCTGCAAAATATGCAGTAATTTCACAGAAGAAACCACAGTTATTTCCACCTTCAAAACTAAACAATTCCACATCCGATGAACTAGTTCCTCTTACTTGTGTTTGGAATCTCATTTCTCCTGCATAAACATAACTATCAGAACCATCAGTACTTTCTATGAAAGAAGGTAATGCCCTTTTAGTTTGAAATAAATTAGAGAGACCTGTATTTTTACCACTACTAACAAGTAATGTACCCTCTTTTGTCAACCTCATATGTTCATCCACACTTCCTGAGTTGCCAGTGTAACTAGTATGGAATGACATTCCTTCACTTCCACTACCACCTCTCCAGTTGATTCTGGCAGCAACACCAGCACTAGATTGCCAGTTATATGCTCCAACATCACCACCACCAGAATTTCTATAAATGGTAACTGATGGATTATCATCAGTCGGTGCTCTTACAACAAGTTGTGATGTTGGACTGGGTTCATTTATACCAATTTTACCAGTTGATGTGATGCGAAACCTCAAGTCAGGTGATGACTCTCCAGTTTTTCTTGTATAGAAATCAAGTCTTCCATCATCATTAGCACTTGTGTCTGTAGTTCCTGTAATTTGAGCAAC
>MDTB01123105.1_pt1 | contig 10025 bp, 7 predicted proteins | sample 811161 | NCBI WGS metagenome assembly MDTB01 (sample SAMN05326650, study PRJNA326480) | marine metagenome | isolation source: seawater | place: Mediterranean Sea | collected 2009
GAAAGCAAAAAAGTTGAAAATGGACTGTATATTGTTGCAACTCCTATAGGTAATTTAAGCGATATTACAATTAACTCCCTTAAAATCCTATCAAGTGTCGATTTAATTATTTGTGAAGATACTAGAATTAGTAAAAAGCTAACTTCTAAATACGGGATAAAAACTGCATTAAAGCCATTTCATAAATTCAATTCTTTAAAATTAATACCTTTATTAATAAAGAAACTAAAAATGGGTATTTCAATTGCCTTAATTTCTGACTCTGGCACTCCGATTATCTCAGACCCAGGTTCAGATTTAGTATGTATTTGTAATCAGAATAACATAAAAGTTTTTTCTTTGCCTGGTCCTTCGGCACCTATAGCTAGTTTAGTGTTATCAAATTTTAGTAAAACCTCATTTTCATTCAGAGGATTTTTCCCACGACAAAAAAAAGATGCTTTAAAAGAAATTGAATTAATAAAAAAGAGTGACTGCCCAATTATCTACTTTGAATCACCCAAAAGAATAATTAAATCATTAGAATTTATAAAAACTTATTGTAAGAAGCGCAATATTACTTTTGTAAGAGAACTTACGAAAAAACATGAGGAAGTTATAAATTCCGATATCGTTGATTTAATTCAAGTATTAAAGATAAAACAAAAAATACTAGGTGAAATAACGATAATTATTGAGCAATCTAAAAATCAATACAAGTCTGATATTTCTTCTGAAGAGATATTGACACTTTCTAATAAGTTGAAAGATAATGGCTTAAATGTATCTGAAATATCAAAAAAGATTTCTATTGATCTCAATATTTCAAAAAGGAAGGTGTATCAATTATTGATCAAAAACCGTTAATAAAGAATAACTATAAATAAAAAACTAATATATAATTAGAAATTAAATGAAATTAAAATTTATAATCCATGCCTTAGTCATTTCCGTATTGTCAGTTTCAGTGACAAACTGTGCTCAAGTCATAACTGGAACAGCAGCAAAAGTTGTTACTGTTTCTAAAGAAGAAAGATCAATAGGTGAGTTTGTAGATGATGCAATTATAAAAACAATTATCAAAAATACATATTTCGATCAAAGTGAAAAACTTTTTTTTAATGTTGATGTAGAAGTTTCTCAAGCAAGAGTTTTGCTGACTGGTACTGTTGAAAATATAGAACTAAAAATTGAAGCAACACGTATAGCGTGGGGTGTTGAAGGTGTAAAAACTGTTATTAATGAAATTCAAATAGACAACTCAGATAATATTATAAATTTTGCAGATGACTTAGTTATTAGTACTAAGATTGCTGGAAAATTTATCCTCGATGAAAGTATAAATTCTCTCAACTACAATATTGAGACTGTGAATAGAGTTGTATACATAATTGGTATTGCAAGAAATAATCAAGAAAAAGAACTAGCAATTCAAATTGCTGGCGAAGTATTTGGAGTTGAAGAAGTGATAGATTATATATCTATTAAATCTAACGAGATTTAATTGATATGAACGTAGGTTTTCAGATAGATGAAGTTGGCAAATTAAATCATAAAACTGACAGTACTCTACCAATAATTTTAGAGTCTCAGAAAAGAAAAAATAAAAACTTTTGTTTCTTGCCGAGTTCTTTAACATATAAGAATAATTTTGTTTTTGCTTCCGTTAAAGAAATTAAATTTAGAAATAATAAATTAGACAGTTTTTCTCTAGGAAGCTCACAGATAAAAAAGCTAAATACTCTAGACTATATTTTTATCAGGCAGGATCCTCCATATAATATGGAATATCTATCCTCATTACATCTCCTTGAACAAATTAAAGGGAAAACAAAATTGATAAACAATCCTCAGGGCATAAGAAATGCACCAGAAAAAATATCAATGTTGTCATTTAAGAAAATAATTCCACCTACAATAATAACTCGTTCAAAAAATGAAATTGACAAGTTTCTTGTAAGATATGGGCGATCAGTAATTAAACCGCTTTATGGAAATGGTGGAGAAAGTATATTTTTATTAGATAAAAAAGATGAAAATTATAACCAAATTACAGAAAGATTTATAAATGACCTTAATGAACCTTTTGTTATTCAAAAGTTTCTTCCAGAAATTAAAAATGGTGATAAAAGAATTATCTTAGTGGATGGTGAGCCAATTGCAGCACTAAGAAGGGTACCTAAAAATAACGAAATTAGATCAAATATTCATGTAGGAGGGAATTGTAAACCTATTATAATTTCAAAAAACGATTTGAAAATTTGTAGTAAAATCAAAACTTATCTAAAAAATGAAGGCCTTTTTTTTGTTGGTATCGACATAATTGGAAAATATCTAACTGAGATAAATGTTACTTCACCAACATGTATACAAGAAATAAAAAAATTACATCAAATTGATATATCAAAAATTATATGGGATCAACTTTCAAACAAAAATCAATAAATTCAGTATTTTATGAGTATACAAGCAAAGATCCTTAATTTTATTCTAAAAAGATATGTGAAAAATGTCCAGCCACCAGTTGAGGAAAGATCATATATTGAAGTTCGTAAAATGATGAACCAAACAGGCTATAGTGATCAAGACTCACCTTTTGCCTCCCGAATTTTACAAAAGTTTGTTTTTGATAAATCTAACTCAAAGATAACTATAAATGAAATTCGTTTAAAAAAAATTAGAACTTTACATTTTACGCATGAAAGCTTTCATAATGAAAAATGTATATTATACTTTCATGGCGGAGGATATGTTGCCGGATCTCCTGAAACTCACCAAAACATGCTCATGTCATTATCTCAGTCAACATCGATTCAAATATTTGCAATTGATTACTCACTATCACCTGAAAGTTCTTTTCCACAAGCAATCACTGACGCAATAAATAGTTATGATGCTTTATTGGAAAAGGGATTCAAACATGAAAATATCTTTTTTGGAGGTGACTCGGCGGGCGGAAATTTATCTTTAGTTTGCACTCTTAAATTGCAAGAATTAAAATATAAGCTTCCATCTAAATTATTTTTGCTATCCCCTTGGACTGATCTTACTGGTGAGGGTAGAAGTATTAAAGAAAATTCTAAGTCTGATCCATATTTGTCATATGATAACTGGTTAAATACATCACTATCAATGAAAAAAACTGTAAAAGAATGGTACGCACCAAATCAAAATTATCATAACCCACTTATATCACCAGTATTTGCTAATTATTTTGATTTCCCAAAAACATTAATCCAAGTCAGCGACATTGAAATATTGTATAGTGACTCTTTTGATGTTGCCGCCAAAATTAAAGATGGTGGTAATGACGTTTATTTAAGTATATATAAAAACTTACCTCATGTATGGCAAATATTTGGCTTCCTTCCTGAGACAAAGCAAGCAATAAATGAAATTGCTCAATTCTTAAAAAGTTAACTTTTGAATGCTGAAAGCGCAGCTAGATTAACAATATCAGCGACATTAGCTCCAAGAGGGGCTATTTGAATACTTTCTTTAAATCCAACTAGATAAGGTCCTACTAACGTTCCACCACCTAATTCTTGTAACATTTTTGTTGAAATGCTGGCACTGTGTATTGCAGGCATAATAAGCAAATTGGCTGGCCCAGATAATTTACAAAAAGGATAAAGACTCATTAAATTTTCATTTAACGCCGTATTTGCACCCATTTCACCGTCATATTCAAAATCAACATTTCTTTTATCAAGAATTTTTTTTGCATCTCGCATGAATACGGACCTTTCTGTAAACGGCTTACCAAAGTTTGAATATGATACAAGCGCGGCTCTCGGTTCAATTCCGAATATTTCTCTTACAACTTCAGCACTTTCCTGTGTAATATTTGCCAATTGAGACGCATTTGGCATATCATGCACATTTGAATCAGCGACGAAAACAGTTCTTCCATTGCAAAGCATTACCGTCATACCAAGTATTGTTTTATTTGGTATGGGATCTAATACATATTCAATACTTTCTAGTGAAGCTGCATAGCTTCTTGTTAATCCACAAACCATAGCATCTGCCTCTTGTAAAGACACCATACAAGCTGCAAAAACATTTCTCTCTCTAATTAAAAGATCTAAGCAATCTTTCTTTAAAAAACCTTTTCTTTGTAAGCGATGATAAATGTGTTCAGCATATCTGTCATGCTCTGATTTGTTTCTAGTGCTATGAATTTCCATTTGATCAAAAAAATCTAAACCCATCGATTGCATTTTATCTCTGATAATCTCTTCTCTTCCAATTAAAATTGGAGTACCCATCCCATTATTAAGAAAAATTGCAGCAGCTCTTATCATATCTTCCTCTTCACCTTCAGCAAAAATCACCCTTTTTGGATTTTCCTTTACCTCTTGAAATACCTTTTGAAGAAGTCCAGCAGAAGGATTAAGTCTTGCAGATAATTCATTGGAATAATTATCCATATCGACAATCGCCTTTCTTGCAACACCTGTGTCCATGGCTGCCTTCGCAACCGCAGGAGGCACCTTACTAATTAGCCTTGGATCAAATGGTGATGGTATTATATAATCAGGACCATATTGTGGTCTTTTTCCAGGGTATGCATTTGCTACTTCATCTGGGACATCTTCTTTTGCTAATTCAGCTATAGCTTTTGCAGCAGCAATCTTCATTTCTAGGTTAATGGTTTTTGCTCTAACATCTAAAGCACCTCTAAATATATAGGGAAATCCTAAAACATTATTTACTTGGTTGGGGTAATCAGATCTACCAGTAGCAATAATCGCATCATCTCTACACTCTTTAATTTTCTCCGGTAATATTTCTGGTTCTGGATTCGCCATAGCAAAAATAATTGGTTTTTCTGCCATAGATAAAACCATTTTCTGAGTTATGATATTTCCAATTGAAAGACCAAAAAAAATATCAGCCCCCTTTAGAGCGTCTTCAAGAGTTCTACATTTTGTTTTTATCGCATGTGCAGATTTCCATTGGTTCATATTTTCTTTTCTTTCAGTATGTATTACTCCCTTAGTATCGCACAATATTGCATTTTCATTAGGCATTCCCATTGCTTTCAAGAGTTCAAGACATGCTATACCTGCAGCACCCGCACCATTTAAAACAATTTTAACTTCATTAATTTTTTTTCCAGTAAGGTCCATTGCATTTATAAGCGCAGCAGCAGATATAATTGCAGTACCATGTTGATCATCATGAAAAATAGGTATGTCCATTTGTTCTCTAAGTGAGTCCTCGATTATAAAACATTCAGGAGCTTTAATGTCCTCAAGATTTATTCCTCCAAAAGATGGTCCTAAATACTTTACAGAGTTAATAAATTCATCAGCATCCTCGGTATCAATTTCTAAATCAATTGAATCGATATCTGAAAATCTTTTAAATAAAACAGATTTGCCTTCCATAACTGGTTTTGATGCATGAGCGCCTAAATTTCCAAGACCTAATATTGCAGTTCCATTTGATATCACTGCAACTATGTTACCTTTACTTGTATAGTCGTAAACTGTGCTTGTATCTTCTGCTATAGCATTTACAGGTGCCGCAACACCAGGTGAGTAAGCTAATGAAAGATCTCTTTGTGTTTCTAGAGGTTTTGTAGCTTTAATTTCTATTTTGCCTGGCTTACCTTGGGCATGAAATACCAATGCTTCTTTTTCGCTGAAATGCTCTTCTCTATCTTTTTTTGTCATATTTTCTTTTTTTGGAATTTATATAGGTTTTTACCTGCATTTCAATTTCAAAAGATATATATTGAATGAACCTTTATTTTTGAAGTTATTTAAATCAAAATAGAATAATAAACAATGTTTATATGAACGTTATAAGGTCCTCACTTATCTATTCTTTATTTACATCGATAAGTAGAGTTTTTGGTTTTTTAAGAGATATAATAATTGCTAACTTTTTAGGTACAGGTGTTATAGCTGATATTTTCTTCATTGCCTTTAGGTTGCCAAATACGTTTCGAAGAATTTTCTCAGAGGGAGCACTAAACTCAGCGTTTGTACCCATTTACACTAAATTAATTAAAGACAACCTAAATCATGAGTCAAAAAAATTTTCAGGAAGTATTTTTCTAATTTTTTTAATAGCTTCAACTCTGGTTGTTTTATTAGTTGAAGTTTTTATGCCATTCTTTGTTGCAATTTTAGCTCCTGGATTTACAAATGATAATGATAAATTTAGTGAGTTAGTTGCAGTTTCAAGAATTATTTTTCCTTTTTTAATTTTAATAAGTATTTCATCAATTTGTTCATCCATTCTTAATTCACATGGTAAATTTGCATTGTCGGCAGCTCTACCAATAGTATTAAATATAACATTGGTAATTGCACTAATCACTGCTGCTTATACAGCTGCTGATTTTTTAACATTCTTATCATGGAGCGTTATTGTTGCTGGTTTGGTTCAGATTTTACTTCTTATAATTGCTCTATTCAGAGAAAAAATATTTTTTCTCTTTGCAAAAGATATATACACTAGTTACGTAAAGCGTTTTATAAAGTTGTTTACGGCAAGTTTTTTTTCATCTGGGTTGTTACAGATAAATATTTTAATTGGAACAATCATTGCCTCTTATGAGAGTGGTGCTATTTCATATCTTTATTATGCTGATCGCATTTATCAATTACCTCTTGCTCTTGTTGGAATCGCAATTGGTATTGCTATGCTACCCTCGATTTCAAGTAAAATAAAATTAGAAAGTTCAGAAAAGATTCACGAAACAATAGAGCAAACGTTAGTTTATTCATTACTACTAGCAGTCCCTGCATCTGTAGGAATTTTTGCACTTTCAGAACAAATCATAACCGTACTTTTTGAAAGAGGTGAATTTAATGAAAACTCTTCATTATTTACGTCCAAAGCTCTTAAATTCTACTCTTTGGGTCTTGTGGCATTTATTCTAATGAAAATTTATACTCCTATTTTTTTTGCATATGAAAATGCAAGACCCACTCTATATATTACTGCAACAAATTTATTAATAAATACAACATTAAGTATAGTCTTGTTTATCAATATAGGTTTTATTGGAATTCCGATAGCTACTAGTATCTCAGCATGGGTAAGTGTTTTATTAATGAATTATAGCTTATATAAAAATAACTATTATCAAATTAGTAGAAGCATTATGTTCCCAGCCACAATTATTATTTTTGTCTCATTTGTCATATATATGTATTTAATTTTTCTAGAAAATTTTTTAGAAATTTTATTTAATTTTCATCAAGGCTATGAAATTATATTTCTTTTATTTTCAGTACTTTCTTCAATATTGCTTTATTTTATTCTAATTTCATTTTACAAGCCGTTTAAATATTCTGAAATTAAAAAAATTTTACAAAAATGAGTAAAACTAATAACAATACTGTCTTATCAGGTGTTCAACCATCAGGTGATCTTCATATAGGTAATTATCTTGGAGCAATTAAAAATTTTGTAAACATGCAAAGTAACTATAGTTGTTTTTTTTGTATAGTTGATTTACATGCGATAACTGTAAAGCAAGATCCCAAGATTTTAAAAAGAAACACTCTAGAAGTCGCAGCCACTTACATAGCATCAGGTATTGATCCTAAGAATAGTGTAATATTTAATCAAAGTAGCGTGTCAGCTCATTCAGAGTTAGCTTGGATATTTAATTGTGTAACAAGAATGGGATGGTTGAGTCGAATGACACAGTTCAAAGATAAAGCTGGGAAAGATAAAGAGAATGCCAGTTCAGGTCTATTTATTTATCCTAATTTAATGGCCGCTGACATACTAGTTTATAAAGCAACACATGTTCCAGTTGGAGATGATCAAAAGCAGCATCTTGAACTTACTAGGGATATTGCTCAGAAATTTAATCGCGACTTTAATTGTGAAAACTTTTTTCCGATTCCTGAGCCAATTATAGATAAGAATATTTCAAGAATTATGTCTCTTAAAGACGGAAGGCAAAAAATGAGTAAATCAGATCTATCTGAATACTCACGCATAAATATTTTAGATGAGAGTGATGAAATTATAAAAAAGATAAAAAAAGCAAAAACTGCAGATACAGTGATGCCAGGAAAAATTGAGGAAGTGCAAAAATTAGCTGAGGTTAATAACTTGCTTAATATATATGCAGGTTTTTCTGAAATTGAAAAACATAAGCTAGTTGAACAATATGAAGGTCAAAATTTTTCTCAATTTAAGTCTGATTTATCAGATGTGTTGGTAGAACGACTTAATCCAATAACAACAGAAGTTAAAAAACTGATGCAAGACATTGGTTATCTATCAGAAATCTTGTTAGATGGTCAAAATAAAGCAAATCAAGTTGCGCGAAAAACAATTAATGATGTATATGACATTGTAGGACTACACAGAAATGAAGCATAGATCAAAATTTTTAGTAATAGTTGATGACTCTGAAGAGTTGAACGTTGCGATCAGGTTTGCTGCTAAACGTGCGCAGAGTACAAAGGGAGGAATAACATTATTAAACGTGATAGAACAATTTGATCCTCAACAATGGCAGTCAATAGAAGATATAATACTTCAAGAAGCAAGAGAGAAAGCACAAGAAAAACTTCAAAAATGGTCTAGAGTAATTAATGATCTAACTAATATTGTCCCTGAGCTTATGATAAAAGAGGGTATTACAAGTGAAAAAATTATAGAGACACTGGAAGAGGACAACGCGATTAGATTCCTTGTTCTAGCTGCGGCTGAGTCAGATCAGCCTGGACCACTTGTATCACTTTTGGCAGGACAAAAATCTGGAAAATTACCTGTGCCTATTGTTATAATACCTCAAGGACTTTCAGACGAGCTAATAGATGATTTAGCATCTCGATCAGATTAAAAATCAATTTAATTTCAGTAACTTAATAAATAACTGTATCAAATCTTTAAATATTTATGAATCTATCTATATAACTTTAGAAACATTATGTTTATACAAACTGAATCAACCCCAAATCCAAATTCACTAAAGTTCATTCTTACTGATCATGAGCTTTGTGAAAAACCTGTTGAATTTAATAAATCACAAGATAACAGAAACTCAGTATTAGCAGACGAACTTTTCAAAATAAAAGGTGTTGAAAATATATTATTTAACAAAAATTGTATCTCAGTTAACAAAAATGACTATACCTGGGATCAACTTAAGGCTTCAATATTACATGTAATTTCTAATCATCTTAACTCTGGCCTTCCAGCTATTGATAAAAGAGAAGATGACACTAATGAATTAGATACTATACAGTTTCATAACGATGACCTGAAAGTAGTTAATATGATCAATAGTATATTATTATCAAAGATCAGACCCGCAATTATGCAAGATGGTGGAGACGTAAAATTTATAAAATATGAAAGCGGTACAGCTTATCTTTCCCTAAAAGGGAGTTGCGCAGGTTGTCCAAGTGCAACAGTTACATTGAAAAATGGTATCGAAAATATGCTCAAACATAATGTTCCTGAAGTCAAAAAAGTTGAGCAGGTACTATAGAAGAATAATCGCTATGAATATTTTAATTACTCAAGATAAAAATATTAAATTTCTATTTAAAATATATTATTTTATTTTTTTACTCATAGTCTTATCAGTTTTAACTTCGCTGATATATGCCAATACCTTCTATCAAAAATCCTATACGCAGAAAGATATACCTTTAAGCCAAGCTGAAAAAGATATGCAAGTTTCTTATATAACTGATTTAAAAACTGCAAAATCTCTGCAGCAAAATGAACTAATTTACGATACAAGGATCGATCAAATCAGAGAAACTAAGTTGATACCAAATATAAAAGTTTCTCAACTACCTAAGGATCTAAAAAGTATAAAATCCATTAAAAATAGAAAAGAATTATTTATAAAAATTACATTACCGTTAATAGTCCAAGAAAATAGTAAATTGTCATCTTTGAATCAGAGTATAAAATTAATCAAAAGTAGTTTTGATCAAATATCACGAAAAGAAGCTATTTGGGTTCAAAATTTAATGGAAGAATATAAGGCCGATACATTAGATTCTTTATTAATAAAAGTTGATCAAATACCCGTTTCACTCGCA
>MDTB01233544.1_pt1 | contig 10025 bp, 10 predicted proteins | sample 811161 | NCBI WGS metagenome assembly MDTB01 (sample SAMN05326650, study PRJNA326480) | marine metagenome | isolation source: seawater | place: Mediterranean Sea | collected 2009
AAAAAACTTATAAACATGATTTTGCGCAACATATGAAATAGAAACAAAATCGTCAAGAAAGTTCTTTTTATTTTGTATTAGAATTGTGATTAAAATAAATTTTTTTAATATGTCTCTAAAAAAACAAATAGATGATAAGCTAAATCAAGCTCTAAAAGCTAAAGATAAAAACACATACCCTACATTAAGACTAATTGTTTCAGCTATCAAAGACGTTGAAATTGCTGGTCGTTCAAAAGGTCAGAAAGACATCAAGGATAGTGACATTATTTCACTGCTAAAAAAAATGGTAAAACAGAGAAATGAGTCCTGTGAAGTTTATGAAAAAGCAGGACGAAATGAACTTTTAGAAAATGAGAAAAAAGAGATTACCGTAATTAACTCTTTCTTGCCAAAACAACTAGACGACAAAGAAACAAAAAAAATTTGTGAGGAAACAATTAAATCTGTTGGAGCCACTTCTATGAAAGATATGGGAAAAATTATGGGAGCTTTAAAATCAAAACATGCTGACTCTTTAGATTTTTCAAAAGTAAGCTCAATCTTAAAAGGACTTTTAAAATAAGAATGAAATATCCTAAAGAATACCTTAATGAAATTAAATTAAGACTAAAAGTTTCTCAAGTTGTTGGAAAAACTGTTCAGCTTAAAAAAAGAGGTAAAGAATTTATAGGCCTTTCACCTTTTAAAAATGAAAAAACACCATCTTTTACGGTAAATGATGAAAAAGAATTTTATCACTGTTTTAGTACTGGAGAACACGGCAATATTTTTGATTTCCTAATGAAAACAAAATCAGTTGGTTTTGGTGAAGCTGTAAGGGCGTTAGCCTCTGAAGCAGGTATGCAACCTTACAGATTTTCAAACTTTGATATAAAAAAAGAGGCGAGATACCAAACTTATAAAACTATTTTAAAAGAATATTCAGATTTCTCTCATCAGCAGTTATTTGATAAAGATAATTTAGATGCGATAAATTATCTTAGCGAAAGAGGATTAAAAAAAGATGTCATTCACGAATTTAAATTAGGATACATTCCTCGGAAAAATAATTTTTACGAAGAATTATTAAAAAAATATTCTAAAGAGGAAATTAGTTTAACAGGTCTTTATTATAGAAACGATAAAACAGGAAATTATGTTGATCGATTCAATTCGAGAATAATCTTCCCAGTTAATAATATTTCAGGTGATACAATCGCATTCGGAGGAAGAATAATTAAAGATGGAAAATTAGCAAAATATATCAATTCACCTGAGACTGAATTTTATAAAAAAGGTTATACAATTTTCAACTTAGATAAAGCAAAAAATTTAAGACCAGAAACTGATGAAGTATTGATAGTTGAGGGTTACATGGACGTGGTTAGTATTTACGCTTCTGGAATTAAAAATGTAATATCAAATTCCGGCACAGCTCTTACTGATGGACAGATAAATTTAATTTGGAAATTTTTTTCAAATCCTACTATTTGTTTAGATGGAGATGAAAGTGGGCAAAAAGCTGCTTTAAGAATCGCTGAGAAACTTTTTCCATTGATAAACGAAAAAAATAAAATATATTTTTCTATAATGCCCGAAGGAAAAGACCCAGATGATTATGTTAAAGAGAACGGAAAAAATGGTTTACTTAGTTTGTTAAAAAAAAAAGAAATTATTCAAAATTTTGTCTGGAATTATCAGCTTAATAAGATAGATCAAACTAATCCTTACGAAATATCAAATTTCGAAAAGGAAATTAAAAAACTATCTTATTCAATTCAAGATGAAACTTTGAAAAAGTATGTATTAGAAGACTTCTTAGAAAAAATCAAAAAGTTGACACCTATTCAAACATCAAGACAAAAATATAATTATTTTACTTCTAAAAATAAAAAAGATTTTCAAATCCTAAGAGAAACAAAAATTTTACATCAGAAAAGAAAGGATTTATCAAAATCTCAAATAATTGAATTCTCAATATTATTTATCATTTTAAATTATTTTGAAATAGCTTCAAAAAAAATTGAAGAATTGTCAGATTTAAACTTTCTCTCAGAAAAAAATGAGAGCTTAAAAAATTTAATAATAAAACTACTTTCCATAGGAGAAGATAAATCAAAAATAGAGACAAAACTTAAGAATGACTATAAAAAACTTATAGAGGAGATTTCTGAAAATTCCAATATTCATCTGATTACAAAAAGGAAAAATGATCAGGAAATTTTAAATTTACTTGATGAGTTAATAATCGATTGTAGAACACAAACAAATTTAAGGAAAATAGAATCTCTTGAAAAAAAATTGATAAATAATTTAGATGAAACTGCTTACACGGAACTAATTGAGCTTAAAAGTCAGTTAAATAGGGATTAAATGAGGTATAGATTTTTTTAATCCAGCCATTATATATATCTGGTTCTCATAAGTATGGCTGAAAAACTTATTACAAAATCTTTCGAAAGACTTTTAGATAAAGGAAAGCACAGAGGTTTTATTACCTACGAAGAGCTTGGCAAATCACTTGGAAAAAGAAACGGAACTAACGAAAATATCGAGAAAGCTTGCATTATTCTAGTTGACGAAAAAATTACCCTTGTAGAGAAAAAGTCTCAATTTCAATCTAACAAGAAAAAAGAGTCAGCCACACCAGCAGAGGAAAAAACTTCAGATAAAAGCGATGATCCAATCAGAATGTATCTCAGAGAGATGGGAGGAGTTGAACTTTTATCTCGAGAAGGTGAGATAGCTATCGCCAAAAGAATTGAGGCTGGAAAAGATGTTATGATTAATGCTTTGACGCAAAGTCCAATAGTTGGAAAAAAAATCTTTGAATGGAAAGAACTAATTGAAAATCAAACTCTCCTTGTGAGAGATATTATTGACATAGACTCTACTTATGAAGATTTTGAGGCTTCCGAAGATGATGAAGATTTAAAAGTTGAAAAAAAATTAAAACCTAAAAAGGATATAGAAAAAGATAAAGACAATATAGAGCTGAAAAAAGAAAATGATAACAGCTCTAATGATGATGACGAATTTAATGTTTCTCTAGCTAAAATGGAAGAAGAGATTAAGCCTAAGATAATAAATATTTTAGAGTCCCTTAATAAAAATTATTTAAAACTACAAAAATATCAAGTTGAAAAGTTAGAATGTATTTTAGCATCAAAAGAACTTTCTGTTTCTAAAAATAAAAATTTTAAAAAGATACAAGAAATATTAGTAGATAATTTTAAAAATTTACAACTTGCACCGCATGTAGTTGAAGAATTAGTGCAATCACACTACAAGGAAAATAAAAAAATAGTTTCTTTAGAAGGCGTGTTGATGAGATTAGCAATTGATAACAAAATATCTCGTGAAGAGTTTTTAAAATTCTACATAGGTAATGAAATAAACCCTAAGTTTGAGTCATTTTTAAAAGAAAACGCAGTTTGGAAAACATTCTTTAAAAAGTATAAAAAAGATTTTTCAGAAATAAGAGATAGGCTTGTAGAATTTAGTAAAAAAATCGGCTTATCCGTCGGAGAATTCAAAAAATTAGTAAGTAGAATTCAAAAAGGTGAGAGAGAGTCAAGAATAGCAAAAAAAGAAATGGTAGAGGCCAACTTAAGATTAGTAATATCTATAGCTAAGAAATACACAAACAGAGGTCTTCAGTTTTTAGATTTAATTCAAGAGGGCAATATTGGTTTGATGAAAGCAGTGGATAAATTTGAATATAGAAGAGGTTATAAATTCTCTACTTATGCTACGTGGTGGATCAGGCAGGCGATAACTAGATCAATAGCTGATCAAGCTAGAACAATTAGAATTCCTGTACATATGATTGAGACAATAAATAAAATTGTAAGAACACAAAGACAAATTATGAGTGAATTTGGTAGAGAACCAACACCTGAGGAGCTATCAAAAAAATTAGCGATGCCATTAGAAAAAGTTAGAAAAGTTTTAAAGATTGCTAAAGAGCCAGTTTCTCTTGAAACACCAGTTGGAGATGAGGAAGATAGCAGTTTAGGAGATTTTATTGAGGATAAAAATGCTTTACAACCTTTAGACACAGCGATTCAATCAAACCTCAGCGAGTCCACAACCAAAATACTTGCATCTTTAACACCAAGAGAAGAAAGAGTTTTAAGAATGCGCTTTGGAATAGGAATGAACACAGATCATACTTTAGAGGAAGTAGGTTTACAATTTTCAGTAACAAGAGAAAGAATTAGACAGATTGAGGCTAAAGCACTCAGAAAACTAAAGCATCCTAGCAGATCAAAACAACTGAAAAGTTTTCTAGAAAAATAATTATTTTTGATATAAATAATAAATCAAGTGAAGGGCCTGTAGCTCAGTTGGTTAGAGCAGTACACTCATAATGTATTGGTCCCAGGTTCGAGTCCTGGCGGGCCCACCAAAATTGACAGATAAACAGAGACAATTTATGGAAAAAATTCAAATCAATTCTCTTTCTATTGTTTTCCCCCTTTTTAATGAGGAAAAAAGAATAAAAAAAAGTTTGGATAAAATTTCTAAGATGTTACCAAAATTGGGTATTAAAAAAACTGAAATAATTTTGGTTAATGATGGAAGCAATGATCAATCAGATTTTATAATTAATAAATTTGTAAAAGATTTAAACTTTCAAAAAAGAAAAAAAATTAATTACATTAAATATTCAAAAAATATGGGCAAGGGATATGCGTGCAAAAAGGGGGTTAGCGTAGCAAGAAATAGATGGGTTCTTACGTGCGATATAGATTTTTCTTCGAACCCGACGGAAATTTTAAATTGGTCAAAAAAAAATCTTATAAAATCAAATAATGAATGCTATTTTGGGTCTAGAAATATTAATGGTTCTAAGATTAAGTATAGAATTTATAGGAGATTTTTAGGAAAAATCTTTTCTAAATTTAGGAATTATTTATTTAATATTAATATATTAGATACTCAATGCGGGTTTAAACTCTATCCAAAAAAAAATAGCTAAAAAAATATTTCCTAAAATTTCTCAATTTGGCTACATTCATGATGTAGAAATTTGTGTAATTTTGCAAAAAAGTAACATTAAAATAAGGGAACTTCCAATAACTTGGAGACATACAACCAATAGTAAATTGAATATACTAACCGACGGATCTAAGATGATTTTAGACTTAATAAAACTAAAATTAAAAGTATAATTTATGTTCAATTTTTTCAGAAAAAAAAAAATTTCTAATATAAGTATTGATAATATTTATAATCAACACTTGTATACAGGTTTAAATGGTATTCTAATGCGATACTGTCATCGAAAATTAGAAAAAACTTTCCCAAAAATAAAGTGTAAAAAGGTATTAGAAATTGGCGCCGGGTCTGAGCCACATTATAAATATTTAGAAAACAAAGATCTGAAGTATTTTATTCTTGAATTAAAAGGACAAAGAAAAAGAATTAATAAAAAATTTATTTATAAGCTCTATAATGGAAAAAAAATTCCCTTTAAAGATAATGAGTTCGATAGAATAATATTGTCTCACACCTTAGAACATATTCCTTATCCAGAGGAATTTCTCAATCAAGTTGTAAAGAAAGTTAGAAAAGGAGGTGTAATTTCTATTTCACTTCCTACTGACCCAGCTGTTATGTGGAGAATTGGAAGATTGTTCAATAAACTATTTAAAATTAAAAAAAGCCTTAATACATCTTCATTAGAATATGATTACATGAACTCAATTGAGCATATAAACTCTTTTTTTAATCTTTATAATATAATCAATTATAATTTTAGAGGCAAATTAAAAGATGATTTTTTACCCTTTAAGATTAATTTACCTGATTTAAATTTATTTTATAATGTTCACCTTACTAAGTAAAAAAAACTTATTAATTGTTTTAATATTTTTTGTATTGTATTTTTTTTTAGGATTTTTATGTTTTAAACATTACGGATTTGCCTTCGATGAGGATATACAAAGGCAAATAGGGGAAAGTAATCTCAAATATATAATCAATTATTTTGGAATATCACATATTTCAAGTCCTGAAATACTATATCCTCACTATGGAGTATCATTTGAAGCGCTAGCCTTAATTGTTGAAAAAATTTTTCGAGTTCAAGACATTCACAATCAATATTTACTCAGGCACTTTTTAATTTTTTTATTTAGTTTTATTGGAGTTTTTTTCTTTTTTCTTCTACTTTTTAAGAGATACCGATCAACAATTCTATCATTAATCGGTTGCCTGTTATTAATTTTATCTCCGAGATTTTTTGCAGAAAGTTTTTATAACAGTAAAGATATTGTTTTTATGTACGCCTTTATTATATCTTTTTATTTCTCACTCTTGTTTTTAGAAAACCCAAAAACTAAAAATATAATTTTTTTTACCTTAGCTTGTGCTTTTTTGATCAATATAAGAGTTATTGGAGTAATACTCCCTTTATTAGTTACAATTATATTTTTTATAAAATATTTAAGATCTGATTATAAAGAATTTATTTTATATTTTTTCTCATACCTTTTTTTTCTAATAATTTTTACTATTCTAATGTGGCCATCACTGTGGAGCGACCCAATCAATGGTTTCATAAATGCTTTTTTTGTTTTCAAATCTTACAATATTGAAATTTATAATTATTACTTAGGTAATTATACTAATGCAAAAAACATTCATTGGTATTATATCCCTTTATGGATTTTCATAACTACCCCACCATTTATTTTATTAATGTTTTTTTTAGGCAAAGTTTTACTTATCAAAAGAGTTTTTGGAAGATTGTTTTCTATAAACAATAAAGATGAAAATAAAGATTTATGGAGAGGCAGTTCGGAATTAATTGATCTGATTTCTATTCTATCAATAATTTTACCAATCTGTCTTACAATACTTTTAAATTCAACGCTTTATAATGGATGGAGGCATTTATATTTTGTATATCCATTTTTGATATTAATTTCAATTAATCCTATTTATAGACTTAAAATAATAAATCAAAAACTTCAAAAACTTTCTTACCTAGTAATTGCAGTATTTTCTTTGTATTACTCTTTTTGGAATTTTAAATTTCATCCATTTCAATACAGTTATTTCAATATCCTTTCAGGTCAAAAAGCTCATTTAAATTTTGACGTAGATTATTGGGGATTGAGTAATAAGTATGCACTAGAATATATTATTAAAAATAATAAATATAATAGTGAAAAAATAAATGTTTCAAATTTAAGTGATACTAACTTAATATTAAATATAAAACTTTTAGAAAAAGAAAAGAAAGCTAAGATAAATTATGTTGGAGAAGTTATGAAGAGTGATTTTTTAATTGACAACAATATATTCTTCAAGCCAAGTAATAAAAAAAGAAGGGAAATATTAGAACATTTTGATATTTTTCATCAATTAATTATTGATAATGTTTTGATTACGTCTATTTATAGAAAAAAAATATGAAAAATTTTATTTACAAATTCGCAATTGTCCTCATTGGAATATTTTTTTTATTTGAATTAACTATCGGCTCTAAGATTAAAAACTTTAAGCGTGATATTAACAATTCTTATAATAAAGAAAATATTACAGAATTAAAAGATAAAATACGAAATGAATTAAACACAGCTAATGAAAAAGATCGTATACTATCGAAAGAAGATGCTTTAATGCTGAAAAAATTTTTTAATAAAATCTCTAATGAAATAAAAAATGCCGATTAATTTTCAATAAATTCTTCAAGCTTGAGTATAAGAGCATTTATATCATTATTATTACTGCTGAGTATTGAGGCAAATTCCTCTTTTTGAGTTCTAGCTAAACTTAATCCCTCAACAATTAGGTCTCTAATGAGAGGTTTGTCCGGATTTTTTGTGTAGATTCTCCAATCAATTTTTATTTCTGGTTTTCCATCATCAGAACTTATCTTTGAGCTTACTATCGTATAATTTGAGCTCTTTTTATCTGAACTTAACACTTCGAATTCGCTTGAAGAATAATCTTCTAGTCTAGATTTAAGAGTTTTCAAAAAATATTTCTCAAAAGCTTTCTGATATTTAACCAAATCACTTTCTTTTGACGATTTTCTTAACTCACCTAACGTATATAAACCTAGAGCAGGTATATCAACATTTTCTAATGCAATTTTTTCAATAAACTTTTTTTTATCGTCAATATTAAGATTTTTGTCTGAAAGAATATTAATTGCTTCATTTACTAATTCATTGACGAAGCTTTTTGGATCTGGACTGTATGCCTTCAAGACTGGTGAACTTAAAAGAGCCAGAGTAAATAAAAAAATACCTAATTTTTTCATTTTTAATATCTTAATTATCTAAGTTCCCCCAGTCGTCCTGACTTTCATTATTATTTCTGATCTTATTTTCTCTATCTTGTAAGTAGATACTTTTGAAGGATGAATATAAATCTATAGAATTTTTTTCTAAACTTTCAAAATTTTTATCATTGTCAGCTCTGAAATCTATAGCAGTAGTGGTTTTAATAGAATAATAGTCCAATGTATTACCCGAAGTGCTAAATAACTCTTTTTCTCTTAATGTAACATGTGCAAAAGGATCTACAAAAGTATCTGCTAACAATCCAAGTGAGTCCCTCGCAGTTGTTGGTCCTAAAACTGGGAGAACAAAATAACAACCCGAGCCAATTCCATATGTCCCTAAAGTTTGTCCAACATCTTCTTTATTCGGTTTTAATCCAATTTTTTCAGCAGGGTTAAAAAAACCTAAAATACCAACAGTGCTATTAATGGCGAAGCTCCCAACCGAATGCCCAAGTTGTTTAAAGTTTCCTTGCAAGATATTGTTAGGAATTGAGAGTAAAGTTGAAATATTTGATGTAAAGTTACCTGTTCCTGTTTTTATAGGAGACGGTAATTTATTATATCCTTTAGCTAATGGCTCTAAAACGATATGATCCAAGGCCATATTAAATTTAAAAATAGCTCTACTTGTTCCCTCGAAACACTCCTCTGCAGAATTAGCATTAGGAGCTGCAATTAAAACAATGGCAAAAATAGATAAGAATACTTTAATTTTTTTAATTACTTGCATATTGGCTATATATATATTTTTAGCTTATAATCTATATTAAATTTAGCTTAAAATTGTCTAAAATTAGAAAAAAAAGCTTTATAATTCAATATGAAGATAAAATTTGATTTTTCTCCAAATTACTCCAAAAAAGTGAGGTCTAAAAATGCAATAAAATATGTAATTATTCATTATACAGGAATGCAATCAGAAATTGCATCAATTAAACGTCTTAAAAATCCAAGATCAAAAGTTAGCACTCATTACTTAGTTAATCGTAATGGTAAAATCATTCAAATGGTAAAGGATGAAAATATTGCTTGGCATGCTGGAAAATCTAAATGGAAAAATTTGAAAAATTTAAATCAATATTCAATTGGCATAGAGCTAGTAAATAAAGGTCACAATTATGGTTATCAAAAATTTCACAATAACCAAATTAAAAATTTGATAAAATTATGCATAAATTTAAAAAAAAAATATTCAATAAAAAAAGAAAATTTTTTGGGTCACTCAGATATAGCTCCATTACGTAAATCCGATCCAGGGGAAAAATTCCCATGGAAAAAATTGAGCAAATATAATCTTGGAAAGTGGTATAAAATAAAGAAACCAAAAAAAAATGAATTTGGAATAAATAAGTATATATTTTTTAAAAATCTTAAGAAACTAGGATATAGATATTTTAGCCTCAAAATCAGAAAAAAAGTTGAGGACAAGAAAATTATTAAATCATTTCAGCAGCATTATCTGCCTTCAAATGTAACTGGAGCATTAGATCAAAAAACTCATATAATTAGCCATTTTTTAACAAATTGACTTTTAATATCTTGATTAACAATAATTTATTTAATAAAAGATTTTTGCCAGATAATTGGATTGTCGCTATTGAGTATCTAATAGAGGAAAGTCCGGGCTCCGTAAGGACACAGTGCCAGTTAATGACTGGCGAGGGTGACCTCAGGGATAGTGCCACAGAAAATAAACCGCCTTATCAAGGCAAGGGTGAAACGGTGAGGTAAGAGCTCA
>MDTB01187471.1_pt1 | contig 10024 bp, 13 predicted proteins | sample 811161 | NCBI WGS metagenome assembly MDTB01 (sample SAMN05326650, study PRJNA326480) | marine metagenome | isolation source: seawater | place: Mediterranean Sea | collected 2009
AAAGAAGTATATTTAAAAACTTAGAGTCTGGTTTATATGTAATAGCCACTCCAATAGGTAACATCGAAGATATTACAATTAGAGCAATACGAACTTTATCTATAGTTGATATTATAATTTGTGAGGACACTAGATTTACTAAAAAATTGTTGTCTATGTACGATATAAAAGAAAAAAAGTTAATATCTTACAATGAGCATAATTCTAAAGATAAATTACCTGTAATAATAAAGAAATTTAAAGAATATAATCATATGGCTTTAGTTTCAGATGCTGGAACCCCTTTGATATCTGATCCTGGTTATAAATTAATTAATGAAATAAAAAAAAATAATATTAAAATATTTAGTGTTCCTGGACCTTCTGCGATAACAGCTGCTCTATCTATTTCTGGCGTATCTACTGATAAATTTATTTTTATAGGTTTTTTACCTAAAAAAAAAATTAACAGATTAAACGTGATTAACACATATGAGCCCTTAAATACTACACTAATTATATTTGAACGTGCAAGCAGATTAAAAGCATTATTGTCAGAGATAAAACCCTTCTTTAAAAAAAGAACTTTTGTAATACTAAGAGAAATAACAAAATATCATGAAGAAAAAATAGAAGGAAATTTCTCAGATATAACCAATATAATTAATAAACTAAAAGTATGGAAAGGAGAAATAACATTATTAATAAATTCATCGGATACCCGCGAAATAGAAAAGGCTAGAGACGATGACATTATTCAACATTTAAAAAAGAATAAACCTTCAAAAGTAGCAGCAATATTATCAAAAAATACTTTAGAAAGTAGAAAAGAACTATATCAAAGATGCTTAAAACTCTTATCAAAAAAATAATTCTATAATTATTGTTTTTATTGATACATATTAGTATAAACTATCTATAAGGAAAATATGCGAACTTTTTTAACTACTATATTAGTAATATTCTTAATAACAGGCTTAAGTAATTGTGCTCAAGTTATAATCGGAGGTGCTACTTCTGGAGGACTAATTTTAGTTCAGGAAAGATCTGCTGAAGACGCAGCAAAGGATTTGATTATTAAAACAAAAATAGAAGAATCTCTTTTCAGTAATAACTACGATGATCTATTTTCAAAGGTTAAGGTTATTGTAATAGAAGGCAGAGTTTTATTAGTAGGTACTTTAAATAAAAATAGCGATAGAGATACTGTCGCAAAGATAGCATGGAATACCAAAAATGTAAAAGAAGTAGCAAATTATACCTCTATTGGAAAAAATAATTTTATTGATTATATAAAAGATTCAAGAATATCCCTCGAGTTTAGAGCATTAATTTTAGCTGATGTAGAAGTCTCAGAGGTTAATTATTCATCAACTACTGAAAATAGAATAATATATATAATGGGTATTGCAAAAGATAAAAATGAAGAGAATAAAGTTATAATGCATGCAAATAGTATTCCTGGCGTAAAAAAAGTAGTGAACTTAATTATTGAAAAAAATGACCCTAAAAGATAATTATACAAATTAAAGGATGTAACTAGTGCTAATAGCTGTTCAAATGGACCCAATAGAGAATATAGATCCTACTTCCGATAGTACCTTTTCAATGATGTTAGAGGCATTAAAAAGAAATTATACTATTTATATTTATAATGTAAAAGACTTAACTTTTAAAGATACAATAGTCTCTACCGTTGCTAGAAAAATTCTAAACTTAAATAGAAAAAAGTCAGGCTTTTTTTCGTTAGCTGAAGAAGAAAAAATAAATTTAAATGATTTTAGAGTGGTATTAATGAGACAAGACCCTCCTTTCAATATGTCATATATTACAGCAACCCATATTTTAGAAAAAATACATCCTAAAACACTGGTAGTAAATAACCCTCAATCTGTAAGAAACTCTCCTGAAAAATTAATGGTTACGCAATTCAATGATATTACACCCTCAACGCTAATAACAAGAAGTCTGTCTGAAATTAATAAGTTTCAAAATGGTCATGAAAAAGTTATTATGAAACCTCTTTATGGTAATGGAGGAAAAGATATTTTTTTATTAAATAAAAGTGATCCAAACTGTAATGTTCTAATTGAAAGCATGTTAGAAAATATTAAAGAACCGATGATTTTTCAAGAATACCTTCCAAATGTTTCTAAAGGAGATAAACGAATACTATTAATAGACGGAAATCCTGTAGGAGCAATAAATAGGCTTCCTCAAAAAGGAGAGATTCGATCGAATCTTCATATAGGTGGCATTGCAGAAAAATATAATTTATCAGATAAGGATATAGAGATTTGCGAAATTGTAGGACCTCATCTAAAAAAATTAGGTCTATTATTTTCTGGTATAGACGTTATCGGTGATAAAATTACAGAAATAAATGTTACTTCCCCAACTTGTATACAAGAGATAGACGCATATAATAAAACTAATATTGCTGAAAAATTATGGAATGCAATTGAGGAAAAGCTAATTTAGTTATTATTTATTTATCATATTTCCCAAAAAAGAACCGCCTAATACATGACAATGAAAATGAGGCACCTCTTGTCCTGCAAAATCTCCAATATTAGATATAATTCTATATCCTTTTTTATCTAGTTCAAAATCTTCACTAATTTTACCAATTGCTTTAAAATAAGATAAAATCTCTTTATCTGTTGCGTTTTTTATAAAATTTGAATAATCAGTGTAACTACCCTTAGGAATCACTAATATATGAACCGGTGCCCTAGGTTTAATATCTTTTAAACATATTACGTTTTCATCTTCAAAAATAATATCAGCAAATAACTCTTTTCTGATAATTTTTGCGAATATGTTATTTTCATCATAATTCATGTTAATTACCTTACAGTATAATTTATTTTTTTTTCCTTTCTAAAAGTACTCTTGCAACATCATCATTAGAAACTTCACATGCTCCTAATAGTACAAATAAATGGTATAGTAGATCAGCTGTTTCTTCTGCAACAAGCTTTTTATCTTTTCCCATAGCTGCAATAACTACTTCTATTGCCTCTTCCCCTACTTTTTGAGATAATCTTGGTATACCATCGGATAATAGTTTAGACGTGTATGATAAGTCAGAGGAAGCTTTTTTTTCATCCACCATGTTCTCTAAATAAGCTAATATATCTGCTAGTAACGTTTTATTCATAGTTTTTTATTTATAGTCTAACTGCTACATTGTTTTTTAAAAGCTCTTTTTTTACGTCTATAATCTTATACCGCCCATAATGAAATATACTAGCTGCAAGTAACCCACTTGCTCCGCCTATTTTTACACCATCAGTAAAATCTTTTAAAGTGCCAACACCACCAGAAGCAATTATCGGTATATTAACCACATCTGAAACTTTTTTTGTTAAATCTAAATCAAACCCTTTTTTTGTTCCATCTCTATCCATGGATGTTAGAAGTATTTCACCTGCTCCCAATTTCTCTAATTCTAAAGACCATTCAATAACATCAATACCTGTAGGCTTTTTACCACCATAAGTATATACTTCGTAACCACTAAGAATATTTTTAGCAATACTTTTCTTTGCGTCTATAGCAACAACTATACATTGATTACCAAAAATATCGGCAGAATCTGATATTAATGAAGGTCTTTCAACAGCCTTTGTATTTATAGATACTTTATCAGCTCCTGCCAATAATAATGCACGAATATCTGATACCTCTCTGACTCCTCCCCCAACAGTTAAAGGCATAAAACACTTTTTAGCTGTTTTTAAAACAACGTCTAAAATTGTACCTCTTTTTTCAATACTTGCTCCTATATCGAGAAAACATAACTCATCTGCTCCTTGTATATCATAAATTTCCGCTTGCTCTACGGGATCTCCTGCATCCATCAAGTTTATAAAATTTATACCTTTTACTACTCTTCCATCCTTAACATCTAAACAAGGAATAATTCTAATTTTTAACATCTGTATCCTAAGAAAATTGTTTAAAAGCTTTTTTAGTATCTATAAGACCATCATATATAGCCCTTCCAACTATCACTCCCATTACTTTTGTTTTACTAAGTTTTTCTAAGTCATTATAAGACGAAACACCTCCCGATGCTATTAGTGGAACTTTTATTACTTTTAATAAATCTGAAACATTTTTATAATTAGGGCCCTCTAAAATACCATCTTTAGAAATATCAGTATAAATTAATGCTGATAATTCCATTGATGAAAACTCATTAATTAAGTTTTTATAGGAATTAGTTGCTTTTTTTTTCCATCCTTCTGTAGCTACTATGTTATTTTTAACATCTAAACTCACTGCAATTTTATTAGGAAAGTATTTACATGCTTCTCTAGCTAGTGATATATTATTTAGTGCGGCGGTTCCTAAAACCACTCTGGAAACTCCTATTTTTAACCAAGACTCTATAGCACGTAAATCTCTTATTCCACCCCCTAATTGGATATTTATATTTTTATTATTATTAATAATATTCCTAATAACACCACTATTTTGAGGTTTACCAGAAAAAGCTGCGTCTAAGTCAACAATATGTATCCATTTAGCTCCATTGCTATAAAATAATTCAGCTTGATTAACTGGGTTTAAATTAAAAATAGTTTTCTTTTTTAATTCACCTCTTTTTAATCTAACTACTTTTCCCTCTGATAGATCAATAGCAGGAAATATAATCATAATGACTCTTCTAAGTATTTATAATAAAAATGACCTAAAACCATTTTGTTACTCTTAATTTTATGATAATTTGGAAGCGATCCCCAGCGAATATAATTCATTTGTTCGTAAATTTTTATTGCTCTTTTTTGAGTTTCTCTTACGTCTAAAAGCACATGAGTAAAACCAAGCTGTTTTGCCTCTTCTTCAGCATTTTCTATCAAAGACCTTGCTATTCCATATCCCCTGGCCCATGTAGCTACAAAATGCGTATCAATGGATATTCTAAAAGCTGCAGCTTCGTTATTAGATAGTGGTTTAACTAATTGAATAGATCCAACTATACTTCCGTTTAACCTACCAACAAATAGTATTCTGTTTGGTACTAATAAGATTCCTTTCCAAAAATCTTTTAGTTTCTTTTCATTTGGCTCGACAACCCAACCAAATCCCATTCCTGCTTTTATAGCATCTTTTGTCGCTCTGATTAATTCATCAATATCACCAGACTTATACTTTTCTAATTTATTTACAGAAATATTATTTTTTATGGATTCCACTTTAAAAATTCCTTTATAAACTTTTGGCCCGCTAATTGACTTTTTTCAGGATGAAATTGAACTCCTAATATATTATCTTTATGAACTGCTGCAATAATTTTTTTATCATAATTTGTAACAGCCAATACATTTTTGTTATTACATATCATATGATAACTGTGAACAAAATAAAAATGTTCACTCTGTTTAATTCTTTTAAAAACTAAATGATTTTCAACCTTCTCTATTTCATTCCATCCCATATGTGGTACTTTTAATTTTTTATTTTTTAGTAAAATTTTTTTAACCTCTCCTGATATATAACCAAGACCTGTAGTTAGACCTTTTTCATAACTCCTTTCTGATAATAATTGCATACCCACACAGATTCCTAAAAACGGTAGGGACCTAAAGTTTATAGCATCATCTAATGCTTCAACAAGTCCCTTAATATTAAATAAACTCTTTTTACAATATCCAAAACTACCTACTCCAGGTAAAATTACTCTGTCAGCTTTAGATAACGTTTTCGGATCATTTGTAACTATTATATCAATGTTTGAAGAAAGATCGTTGGCGCTATTAATGAATGCGTTCTTTACGGAGTGAATATTACCACATCCATAATCTATAATAACTACTTTCATTATTTACTATCATTTAACAAAATACCTTTTGTAGACGGTACTTTCTTTTTACTACGATTATCAATTTTTATTGACTCCTTCAAACATCTAGCTAATCCTTTATAACAAGATTCCACAATATGATGATTATTTATGCCGTAAAGATTCTCTATATGTATATTTGCTCCTATTGACTGACAAAAAGCCTGAAACCATTCTTTAAATAGCTCCGTATCCATCTCTCCAAGTTTCGCTTGTGTAAAAGATATTTTCCAAACCAAATATGGCCTTCCAGACAAATCAAGTACTACTCTAGTTAAAGTCTCATCCATAGGAACCATAATGTTACCAAATCTATTTATGCCTTTTCTATCACCCAATGCATCTGATATAGCTCTTCCTATAGAATAACCAATATCCTCTGTAGTATGGTGTTGATCAATATGTAAATCTCCTTTAGCATTTAGTTCAATATCAATAAGACTATGTTTAGATAATTGTTCTAACATGTGATCTAAAAATCCTATTCCTGAAGAAATTTTATATTTACCGGTTCCATCAAGATTAACTTTTATTGAAATTTTCGTTTCCTTAGTAACTCTATTTATTTCAGCTTTTCTCATTAAAAACTCCTATCTTATTTTTCTTTTTAAGTAGTATATAAGTTGCTCCATCACCACCGTCTTTTTTATGAGCATAGGTATAATATAGAATATAACTAGCTAATTTTGTATTGGAAAGCCATCTAGGTAGCTCTGACCTTAATACACCCTCCGGACCCCTATTACTAATTTTTCTACCAGTAATAACTAATATACATCTCTCTTCTCTCAATATACTTTTAATTATAAAAGTCTCTAATTCTTTAAAAGCATCTTTTTTATAATATCCATGTAAATCTAGTTTTGAAGTAGGACGAAGCAAACCTCTCTTAATTTTTAGCTCTGTTCTGGTATCAACTTTATTTATAAAAACTTTATTTTCTATTTTATTAATATTTTTTAGTTTGTTAGTTTTTATTAATGCACTTTTAATATTAGTTTCATTAAATTCATAACTACTTTTATTTTTTTTTATTTTATTTGTTTCATATGTTTTCTTATAGATAACATCTGGTTTAACTTTATCATTAAGAATTTTTTTATCGTCTTTAGTAATAAGATTCCATAAATAGGCTTCTTTTTCAGAAAGCTGTCTTATTATTTTCTTCATATTATTAATCCGTAGTTAATATATATTACTTCTTTGAAGTTTATTAATATCATTTATTCCACAAAGTGCCATAGTCAAATCCATCTCTTTTTTTATAATATCAATAGCTAACTCTACTCCCTCTTTACCTAGTGCAGCTAAACCATATAAGTACGATCTTCCCATAAAAGTTGCATTAGCACCAATACTAAGTGCTTTAATTACACTCTGACCAGACCTAATTCCTCCATCAAAATAAACTTCTATATCTTTGCCTACAGCATCAACAATACTTTCTAGAGCTTTAATGGATGATATTGTTCCATCTAATTGCCTTCCACCGTGATTCGAAACAACTATCGCATCAACACCTAGGTTACGAGCAGTTTTAGCATCCTCTACGTCCATAATACCTTTTAATATTATTGGTCCTCCCCATATTTTTTTAATCCATTTTATATAATCCCATGAGAGCTTTTGATCAAATTGTGAAGATACCCAAGACATTAGAGTATGAAGATCATTTACCCCTTTTGCATGTCCTATGATATTACCAAAAGTTCTATTTTTTGTTTGTAACATGCCAAGGCACCAGTATGGTCTAATAAGCATATGATACAAAGATTTTAAAGTTAGACGTGGTGGAGCAGATAGATCATTTCTTATATCTGCATGTCTTTGTCCTACCAAGCTTAAATCCATCGTTACCACTAACGCACTACATTTTAAATTTTTTGCTCTTTTTATAGCATTCTCTACAAATTCTTTATCTTTCATAACATATAACTGAAACCAAAATGGCTTTGAAGAGTTAGAGGCAACCTCCTCCATAGAACAAATACTCATAGTAGATAGTATATAAGGTATGTTAACTTTCTCACAAACTTGTGCAACCAATATCTCCCCATCTTTATGAAGCATTCCACCAAATCCTACCGGAGACAAGCCTATTGGCATTGCATAACTAGTAGATAATATCTTACTTTTTAAAGACCTGTTACTTATATTCACTCCAACTTTTTGTTTTAAATAAATGTCATTAAAATCTTTTTCATTAGCAATATAAGTTGATTGAGTCCATGAACCTGAGTCTACATAATCATAAAACATTTTCGGCACTCTTTTCTTTGCTAATACTTTCATATCGTTAATAGTTAGTATTTTTTTCACTTTATATCTCCGTTAAAATTATAAAGTATTTGTATATTTTTAGTTATCAAATTAGTATTTATTGAAAGTTAAATCATCTATTTTTTTTTGATTTATTAATGATACTATTTTATTTGGAAGAATAATCCATAACTTAATATTTTCAGATAGACTTGATGCTACTTTTTCAGCTTCTTTTCCTTCACCTAAAAAGAAATCTATTCTTTTAGGGCCTTTAATTGCTGCCCCTGTATCTTGTGCTACTAATAATTTATACCATTTTTTATTATTTGTTGATTGAGCCAGTAATAGAGACCCTAAGGGAATAAAATTACTATCAACAGCTACGCTAATATTAGGAGTTAACGTTAATCCAGAACTTCCTATAGGACCGTTATTTTTTTGCTTAAAAAAGATATATCTATCATTTTTTTCTAATAAGTCTTTAGCGAGGTCAGGATTGTTCTTGAGCCATTTTTTTATAGCAAACATAGACATCTTAGCTTTAGGTATTAAGCCTTTTTTTATAAGTATACCTCCTATGGAGGTATACTTATAATTATTACTGCCCGCATAACCTACTTTTACTTCTTTCCCATCTGGAAAGCTTAAAATACCTGATCCTTGTATATGTAAGAAATACGCATCAATATAATTATCAATCCAAGCAATTTCTAATTTTTTATTCTTATAATAACCATTATTAATCTTTTTCCTATTTGGTAATGGAAATAGAATATTATTCCTAACCTCTCCAAATATTTGAATATTTGTAAGCTTAGAATCAAACTCTTCTAATTCAACTTTTATTATATTATCAGGATATGAGTATATAGGATAACTATCTTTTTTTTTTTTATAACTTGCATCTACCTTTATTTCAAAATAACCGGTCATTAATCCTTTATCATGAGCCTTAATTAATACTGGTTTTAGTTCCTCAAAAAATAAACTTCTATTATTTTCTATTTTTTCACAAGTTGTTTCCCAAATATTATGAATGTTATATTTATCATATTTATTTTTTTTACTGAGAAAACTACAAGAATTAAGAAAAGTAGGTATTGTTTTTTCTATAGCCTTTAATTTTAAATTCGGAACACTCTTCCAATCTACAGGCTCTAATAACTTTTGGTTACTTTGAGAGTATATTAAAACAAATAATAAATTTATAGCCAAAAGAAAAAATAATACTGAAGCGTTTCTAGTAAGGTATGTAAAATTTTTAATTACTTGATACCTCAGTTAATATCCAGTTAGGATTAGAACTGTTGGTCGGCTTTTTAAAATTCCAAACATCTATCAATTTTCTTTCATCTTTATCTTCGATGACTTTTTCTGAAGATTTTACTTGAATAGATTTGAATTCCACTTTTATAAACACAAATTCTTTTTTAATCTCTACGTTAAGAATTTTACTTTCAACTGATACTACATCGTAAATTTTTTGTGGCTTATCTTCCAAATATGTTCTTTCGTTAGCAAAATTTTCATAAACCTCTTCAGTCAAAAGATTCTTTATACTATCTAAATTATTATTTTGAAAAGAAGAAACTATTAATTTAAATGCTTCGTTTGCTCCTATAATAAAATTTTTTTTAAAAGATGCTGTATTATATTTTTCTACATACTTTTTTACATTATCCTCTGAAGAACGATTATTTGACTTTATTGTATTATCTGCTTCTTTCTCTTCTAATATATGCGAAGTAGTATGTGTTTTTTTTCCTAATATACGATATAAGTTAGCAGCCAGAACTCCGGCTACTACAGCAAACAAGATTATGTCTATATACAGTTTATTCTCCAATTAAAAAATTATTATTATATATATATAACAAATTATTTATTTCTACATAGAATTATTTATTATATCAAAATATTTATATTTTC
>MDTB01083821.1_pt1 | contig 10023 bp, 11 predicted proteins | sample 811161 | NCBI WGS metagenome assembly MDTB01 (sample SAMN05326650, study PRJNA326480) | marine metagenome | isolation source: seawater | place: Mediterranean Sea | collected 2009
AGTTTTGAGGTTGGTATTAATGCTTTTTTATCTAAAAAAAAAGAACTTAAAAAGCTTTACGCAGAAAAAGCTAAAATAGAGCAAAATATATCGAAACTTTCTAACTTAATCCAGCTTTTAAATAGATCATCACCAGATATGGACTTCTTAGAAGAAAAATCGTTTGAAATTCTAGGCAATGCCGAAAAGAATACCTATCATATAAATCTAAACAATCTGTAAAAAACAGAACTATGCTTCTGTTTTTAACAGAATTTATTGACAAAATGTTTTTTTTTTATATAATTTAATTATGATTAACACAGAAAAAAGTACAGATTTAATATCATTGCTAGGAGGCGGAAGAAAACTTACAGCTAGACTAAAAAATATATCTTCAGAGGATATAAATGAAAAAACTGTTTATTCATGGGTCCAACAGGGAATACCTGACAGATGGAAAGTCGCCGTTGCTAGGTGTTTATTGGAGGATGACGTCAATGTTGAAAAAATTAAAAATATACTTCCCCCTGGTTTGCAGATAGAAAACTTAACCTCTGCAAATAATTCTGTGAAAATATTTTCATCTTCTAAGGTTTTAAAAAATAATAGTCAAAACTTATTAAATGCAAATAAAAAAGAATTACTTAAAGAAATATATCTGCTTATGTTGAAAATAAGAAGGTTTGAAGAAAAAGTAGGACAACTTTATAGTATGGGCTTAATTGGAGGGTTTTGTCACCTTTATATAGGTCAAGAAGGGGTAATAGCTGGTATAGAACAATTAGCATATAAAGATGATTGTTTTATAACTGGATATAGATGCCATGCTCATATGGTTTCTAGAGGAGAGCCATTGGTCAATATCTTTTCTGAACTTTTAGGCAATAGTCAAGGAACTTCTAAAGGCAAAGGTGGCTCAATGCACATGTTTAAGCAAGAATCAAATTTTTATGGCGGGCACGGAATTGTGGGAGCTCAAGTTCCAATGGGTACAGGAATAGCATTCGCAAATAAATATTTAGGTAATAAGGCTGTTACTTATACTTTTTTTGGGACGGAGCCGTCAACCAAGGACAAGTATATGAGGCATTTAATATGGCTGCATTATGGCAACTTCCTGTAGTTTATATTATAGAAAATAACCAATATGGGATGGGAACTTCTGTTGAAAGGGCGAGTGCAAATAGTGAACTTTTTCGGCGAGGGGAGTCTTTCGGTATCAAAGGGTACGAAATTGATGGAATGGATGCTTTAGCAGTTTATGAAAATGTTAAATCTATTACAGAAGAAATAAGGGATAAACCACAACCTATTTTGATAGAAGCTAAAACTTATAGATATAGAGGCCACTCTATGTCTGATCCGGGAAAATACAGGACAAGAGAAGAAGTACAAGAAACAAGAGAAAATAGAGACCCTATAGAAAGGTTGAGAACTTTATTGATAAAAAATAGTTTTTTTTCAGAAAATGAATTAAATAGTATGGATAAAATTATTAGAAATGATATCGCAAAGGCTGCTGATGATGCAAGAAATAAAAGTATACCAGATGAAGAGGAGCTATATAAAGATGTATATGCTGTTAAGGTGTTAAATGAATGATCTTTCCGTTAGAGAGAGTATTAGAGATGCAATTGCCGAAGAAATGCGTTCTGATGAAACTATTTTCTTAATAGGAGAAGAGGTCGGAGAGTATCAAGGAGCATATAAAGTAAGTCAAGGTCTTTTAGATGAATTTGGTCCAAAAAGGATAGTGGATACTCCTATTACTGAGGCTGGTTTCACTGGATTAGCGGTTGGAGCAGCTATGAAAGGCCTTAAACCTATTGTTGAGTTTATGACATGGAATTTTGCAATGCAAGCAATTGACCATATTATTAACTCTGCTGCTAAAACTTTTTATATGAGTGGTGGAAAAATTAATATTCCTATAGTTTTTAGAGGGCCAAATGGTGCAGCTTCCAGAGTAGCAGCTCAACATAGCCAAGACTATTCCTCATGGTACTCTCATATACCAGGGCTAAAAGTTTTATCACCCTTCGACTCTAGTGATGCTAAGGGCTTATTGAAAGCTGCTATTAAAGACCCTAATCCAATAATTTTTTTGGAACATGAGCTTTTATATAATGAAAAGTTCAAATTGGTAGATGATCAAATAAACATTGGAAAAGCAAAAATAATGAAAGAAGGCGATGATTTAACTATAATTTCTTATTCTAGGGGCGTTAAAATGTCCCTTGAACTTTATGATAAATTAAAAGAACTTGAAATCTCAGCTGAGATTATAAATTTAAGAACCTTAAAACCTATTGATAAAAACACAATTGTTGAGTCTGTAAAGAAAACGAATAGGGCACTAATCATTGAAGAAGGTTGGAGTTTTTGTGGTATAGGATCTGAAGTTATATCTATTTTGATAAGTGAAGCCTTTGATTATTTAGATGCACCACCAGCCAGAATCACGGGAAAAGATATTCCTTTACCATATGCTGACAATTTAGAAAAACTTGCATTACCATCTTTAAAAGAAGCAATAGAAGTTTGTAAGAAAATTTGTTATTTTAAATAATATTTGAGGAAAAAAAATGCCTATTCCAATACTAATGCCTGCCTTATCCCCTACGATGACTGAGGGCAATGTTGCAACCTGGATAAAAAGAATAGGCGATAACATCAAACCTGGGGATATTATTGCAGAAGTAGAAACAGACAAAGCAACTATGGAAGTTGAAGCTATAGATGAAGGGGTTCTTGCAAGTATTTTATATAAAGATGGATCTGAAGGTGTGCCAGTAAATTCTTTAATAGGAGTAATTACTTTAGAAAATGAAAATGAAAATGATGTTAATAATTTCATTGATACATTTAAGAGCAATAATAATAAATCAGAAGAAACAGCTTTAGAGGTTAATGAAAACAATGATGATGTTATAAAAACAAATACTAAAGAAAAACAAGAGTCTATTGATGTTGAACCCCCTAAGTCTAAAAGTAACATAGATGATAATGAAAAAATTAAAATATCTCCACTTGCTAAAAGAATAGCACTTCATAAAAATGTTGATTTATCTCTTATAAATGGCTCAGGACCAAATGGTAGAATTATAAAAAGTGATTTAGATATTTATTTTAAAAATCAGGTTACTGCAACTGCTGAGATATACGAAGATAGTCTTGAGTCTAAAAATATAAAAACAGAAATAAAGCTTTCAAGCATTCGAAAAACTATTGCATCAAGATTACAAGAATCTAAGCAAACCATACCACACTTTTATTTAAAAACTACTATCAACGTAGATAATTTAGTTATTTCTAGGGATCAAATTAATAGTTTCTTATCAGATAATTATGAAGAGGTTATTAAAATTTCTTATAATGACATTTTTATTAAAGCGACTGCTGAAGCTTTAAACAAAGTGCCAGAAATGAACGCTACCTGGAATGAGTCTTCTATTACAAACTATAAAAATGTGGATATCAGTGTAGCAGTAGCCACTAAAGACGGACTTTTTACACCTGTAATAAAAAATGCTAATAACAAAAAACTCATAACTATTTCTAGAGAGATGAAAGATTTTGTTAAAAAAGCTAGGGAAAATCGTTTGGCACCTGAAGATTATACAGGAGGTTGTTTTTCTATTTCTAATCTTGGTATGTATGATATAGACGAATTTTCTGCAATAATTAATCCTCCTCAATCAGGTATTTTAGCAATAGGCGGAATTCAAGAAAACTTAATTTTAATAAAAGATAAAGTTGAAAAGGCCAAATTTATTAGTTTTACTTTATCTGTAGATCATAGAATTGCTGACGGTGCGGCCGCTTCAAAATTATTGAAATATTTAAAGTTTTACCTAAATAATCCAATAGGAATGTTTATTTAGTATGAAAAAAATATTTTATGATTTAGCAGTAATTGGTTCAGGTCCTGGAGGCTACGTTGCAGCTATAAGAGCATCGCAGCTTGGAAAAAAAGTAGTTGTAATAGAGAAAAGTGATCTTGGTGGAATTTGTTTGAATTGGGGCTGTATTCCTACAAAGTCTATTCTCAGAAGTGCTGAAATTTATGACCATTTCAAGGATTTAAATAAATTTGGTCTTGATGCTAGAAACTTCACGTTTAATTTAAAAAAAATTATTAAAAGATCAAGAGCAATAGCTGGACAACTATCTACAGGGATAGATTATTTATTTAAAAAAAATAATGTTAATGTCATCAAAGGGACAGCAAAAATTAATGATGAAAAACATATAATAGTAGGTATGGAAAATAAAAATGACATATTAATTGACGCTGCTAAAATATTATTAGCTACTGGAGCTAAACCAAAATCTCTGCCATTTATTAGCGAATTTAATGAAAATATATGGAGTTACTTTGAGGCTCTTAACCCACCAACCATCCCTGAGTCTATAGGGATTATTGGGTCTGGAGCTATAGGAATAGAGTTTGCAAGCTTTTTTAACTCAATGGGAAGCCAAGTTACAGTATTTGAATTTTTAGATAGAGTTTTGCCGTCTGCAGATAAAGATGTTTCAAAATCCATAGATGGCTCTCTATCAAAAAAAGGAATAAAACTTTTTAAAAATACTAATGTATATGGTATAAATCAAGAAGGAAAATTGACTTTGAAAACAAAAACTATTCAAGGTAATAATGAAACAAGAAAAGATTATTCCTTCGAGAAAATATTGGTGGCAGTAGGCGTAGAAGGTAACATATCTAATTTAGGTTTAGAGAATACAAATGTTCAAACAGAAAATAATCATATAAAAATAAATTCCTCTTTTAAAACACATGATGATAAAATTTATGCAATAGGTGATGTGGTAGGCGCACCTTGGCTGGCTCATAAAGCAAGTCATGAAGGAATCTTATGTGTAAACCGGCTATATGGATCAGATAATATTTCTAAGGATCCTAATCATATTATTCCTACTTGCATATATAGTCATCCTCAAATTGCATCAGTAGGAATTACCGAAGACCAGGCTCTTGCAAAAAATATAAAAATAAAGGTAGGTAACTTTCCACTATCAGCAAACGGTAAGGCTTTATCTCTTTCTAACTCAGAAGGTTTTGTAAAAACTATATTTGATGCAGACACAGGCGAGATTTTAGGCGCTCACATGGTTGGAGCAGAGGTAACTGAATTAATTAATACATTTGCTTTAGCAATAAAATTGGAAGCTACTGAAGAGGACATATTTAACACAATATTTCCGCATCCAACAATATCGGAGTCTATTCATGAGTCAGCTTTAGATGCATTTAACAGGGCTATACATATATAATATGAAAAAAATAAATTATATATCTACTTCTCATTTAAATAATATATCAAGCAAAGTTTTAAAAAGACCTGATTGGATAAAAGTAAGGGCTCCTCTATCACAAAACTATAAAAGCACTAAAGAGTTAATAGATACACTAAAATTAAATACTGTTTGTCAGGAAGCTGCTTGCCCGAATATAGGAGAGTGTTGGGAAAAAAAACATGCTACTGTAATGATTTTAGGCAGAATTTGTACTAGGAAGTGTACTTTTTGTAACATTGCTACCGGAAAACCCAATAATATTGATGTGACTGAACCAATAAATGTTGCAAAAGCTGTTGCATCTCTAAAACTAAAACATGTTGTGATTACCTCAGTAGATAGAGATGATTTAAAAGATGGAGGGGCACAGCAATTTGCAGATTGTATAAATAAAATCCGTTTACTAGATAAGAATGTAACTATTGAAATTTTAACTCCAGATTTTCAAAGAAAAAGTGAAGCAATTCAAATTATTGTAGATTCTTTTCCAGATGTCTTTAATCATAATCTAGAAACAGTCCCAAGAATCTATAAAAGTGTTAGAAAAGGTGCTGATTTTAATCATAGTTTAGAATTATTAAAAATAATTAAAATTAAAAATAATAAAATTTGGACAAAATCAGGAATAATGGTGGGTCTAGGAGAAACTATTAATGAGATTTTAGAAGTTATGATTGCTATGAGAAAATCAAAAGTAGACTTTATTACAATAGGACAATATCTACAACCTAGTAGCAAGCATCATAAACTAGTTAAATATTATAGCCTAGAAGAATTTAAGCATTTAGAAAAAAAAGCTTGGCAAATGGGCTTTAAGATGGTTTCGAGTTCACCTTTGACCAGATCTTCTTATCATGCTGATACTGATTTTGAAAAACTGAGAAGTAATTTTGGATAGTTTTTACCAAAAAAAAATACTAAGATTTACAGCTAAACAATTATTCGATATAGTAATTGATGTTGAAGCTTATCCATCTTTTTTGCCTTGGTGTCAGGATACTAAAATTCTACATAGATTAGATGAGTATAATTTTGATGCTACATTAACAGTTGGATATAATAGTATTAAAGAATCTTATACTAGTAAAGTAGAGAGCTCATATCTTAAAAATATTAAAAGTACAGCAATTAAGGGACCATTTAGAATATTAGAAAGTAAATGGGACTTCATAGATTTAAAAGATAGGTGTGAAATAGAATTTTCAATAAAGTATGAATTTAAGTCTTTCTTCTTGGGTAAAATAATGGGATCACTTTTTAAAAAAGCCTCCGAAAAAATGTTTGATGCTTTTGAAGATAGAGCAAAACAATTATACAAATGAATTAATAACTGAAAAAGATTTCTCTAAACAAAAAATAGTGGCACTTTTTCTAATAGAGTTTCTATTTCCTTTATATATTTTTTTAATAATTATAGGTTTTTTGCCTATGTATAAAAAACTATGATAAACAAGACCCACTGGCTTAATATTAGTTCCTCCAGAAGGGCCTGCTATCCCAGTAATGGCTGCGGAAAAATGAGTACTGCTTAGTTTTAATAAATTTATCACCATAAGCTCCGCAGTTTCTTTACTGACAGCTCCATGCTTTAATAAAATAGAATTAGGAATATTTAAAAATTTATTTTTTGAATAATTAGAATATGTAACCAAACCATATTGAAAAACAGCAGAAGATTTTGGTATTGATATGATAGAGGAACTTAGCATTCCGCCAGTGCATGACTCAGCTACGCTGACAGTTATATTATTTTTAAGACATAAATATACTAAATCTTTAGCCTTTTTTATCATAATAAATAAAAATTAATTATAAAAATTAAAACAACAGATTGACTCCCAGCAATAATATCATCCAACATAACACCTATACAATTCTTATATTTTCTATCAATATAATTAGCTGGAAAAATTTTTATAATATCAAAAAACCTAAATGATATAAAAAATAAAATTATGTTCATCATAGTAACTTCAAAAAAAATGAAAGGTATTTGCTGGCCTATATATTCATCTATTATGATATCTGAGCTGTCTTCTTTATTTGTATCTTTTTGATATTTATTTAATAAAATAGTTGAAATAACAAGAATAACAACAAACTGAATAATAAAAAAACTTTTAATAGCATATGTAGATATCAAAATTCCACTAAATAATCCAATCAACGATCCAAAAGTACCTGGCATGAAATTTATAAAACCAAGCCCAAATAAAGTACTTACATTATAAGATATTTTCTTAAGCATAAGTATTTTCTTTTTTAACAGTCACAATAGATTGAGAAGCTATTCCTTCTCCTCTTCCAATAAAACCTAATTTTTCTGTAGTTGTTGCTTTAATAGATATTTTACTGACGTCAATATTTAATACGCCAGATATTCTTTTTCTCATATTGGAGATATATTTTTGAATCTTTGGTTGCTCACAGATAACTGTACAATCAATATGAACAACTTCAGCATTAGCTTTTGTAATTAATTCGGAAACTTTTTTTAATAGTTTAGTAGAATCTATATTTTTATATTTTACTTGATTGTTAGGAAATAATTTACCTATGTCGCCTAAAGTTAATGCTCCAAGTATAGCATCAATTATTGAGTGAATTCCTACATCTGCATCAGAGTGACCATCCAAACTTTTATTAAAAGGAATCCTTACACCTAATAAGGTTAAATACTTACCTTTTTTGAAGCCGTGTACATCAAATCCATGACCAACTACTACCATTTTATTTTTCTCATATAGAAATTCAGCATATTTAAAGTCTTGCTGTGTTGTAATCTTAAAGTTAGTATCTTCTCCAATTATTGTAAATATTTTTTTATTACTATTAGCAAATATTTGAGCGTCGTCCGTAAAATCATTCAAGTTTTTCCTACCTATTAACCTATACGCATTATATAGTAATCTTAAATCAAATGCTTGTGGTGTTTGTGAAAAATAGATATTCTCTCTACTAATATTTCTCTTTATAAAAGATCCATTTATTTCTTTAATTGAATCTTTTACGTTTATTATGGGAATAACAGCATTATTTTTAGTAAGTTCGTCGCAAACTTTTTTTATTAGGGCTTTGCTAACATTTGGCCTTACTATATCATGAATAAGTACTTTTTTTAATTTTAGCTTTTTAAACATTACTAATAAACCATTATAAGATGATTCTTGTCTATTTCCCCCCCCATTTATAAATTGAACTTTTTTATATTTTTTTTTAATTTTATGGATCAGCGTTTTATGCTCTTTATTTACAACTATGACTACACATGAGAAAATATCGATATTGATAAATTTCTCAAGAGTTATTTCTAGTATTGTTTTTGAACCTATTTTTAAAAATTGCTTTGGTATATTTGAATTAAGTCTGTTTCCATAACCTGAAGCCAATAATAAAGCTCCTATACTTTTTTTTTTTACATTTTCCATATATAATTATAATATAATGAATAAAAATATATCTATAAATAGTTTTATTTCTTTTTTACCAATGCCTGCACTATTAATTAATAAAAAGGGCTTCATAGTAAATGCAAACCAACTGTATAATGAGAAATTTAAGTTTAATAGAATTCTAATAAAAAATAAGGTTTTACTGCAAACATTTTTAAATTTCGATGTTTCTAATGTTTTAAAAAGGCTTTTTTCAGGAAATAATTCAATATCTACTTATGATTATAAGTTTACGGACTTAGATGAAAACCAAATAACTGTAGATTTGCATTTTAGCTCTATAGAAAATAAACTTGCTCTTCTAATAATTCAAGAAAAAGATAATTTTAAAACACATATGACACAATCTAGTAAAATCCTTGGTGAAATTTTTATTAATGGATTTTCCAATAGTTTGCATAGAAATATGACGGGACCAATTACAAAGATAATAGGGTCAGTAGACTTATATAAAAAACTTGATAAACAAGACCCAAATGAAAATAAAAAATTAATAGAAATTATAAATGAAGAATGTAATACTATTAAAAATTTTTTGAATAAGGTTTCTAATATTTATGATAGTAATGCTCTTAATACAGATAATGTTAACATTCATGAATGCCTCAAAGAGGCAATAGATAACCTGTCTAAAAAACTATTTAGTAAAGTAAATATTACAAGTAAGTTTGACCCATCTATACCTTCTGTAAAGTTTAACAAAAAACAATTAATAGAAGTTATAAGTAATATTTTGATTAATTCCATTGAAAATAGCAATGAAAATAAAATTAACATTACTACCAAAATTAATCATGATATGTATGTAAGATCAGATGATTTACAAAAAGTTTTAAAGCTTCCGGTTCACATTAAGATACTAGATTATGGAACTGGTGTAGATGAAAAAATAGAACAATTTATGTTTTATCCATTTGTAACGAGTAAAATTAATTCTGATGGATTAGGTTTAACATATGCAAATATAATTATATCTAATAATGGCGGTTATTTAAAATATGAAAAAGAAAAGAAAGGAACAGCATTTAATATTTTTTTACCCTTAGAAAATTTATGGAGAAGTAAAAATTAAAAAAAAATTAATCTTAGCCAATAATGACGATAATTTTTTGTATCTTGCAAATAAATTCCTCACAATTGAAGGCTTAGAAGTAGTGCAATGTCAAAGCTATGAACAATTAAAAGCTCTGTTGTTAAGTTATAAATTTAATTATGCAGTGATAGATGAAGAAATCATTAAAAGTAAGAATAAAAAATTTTACTTAGATAT
>MDTB01189708.1_pt1 | contig 10023 bp, 8 predicted proteins | sample 811161 | NCBI WGS metagenome assembly MDTB01 (sample SAMN05326650, study PRJNA326480) | marine metagenome | isolation source: seawater | place: Mediterranean Sea | collected 2009
ATTGAAAATTCAAAGGATATTTCTCCAAGAATTCAACAGTCTTTATTACATTGGTCATACATAGTTAACAATGAGCATTATGAATTATGGAAACTTGAAAGACAGAAATAGGTGAAAAGAGTATTTATTTTTTTATTAATTACATTACAACCAATATTCTCTCAAAATATTGTAACTGACACTATTGTTCATGAATTAGAGAGAAAAGAAACTCTTTTTTCAATTTCACAGAAGTATAAAATCAATATAGATGATATACTAGAGCTTAATCCACAACTTCGTAACTCAAGATTAAAAAGAAAATCAAAAATTTTAATTCCTGTTATAGAATCAATTCAAGAGAAGACATTTGTTGAAAAAGACTCTCTGCCCAAAGAAGATGACTTATTAAGGTTGGATTCAATTTTTGTAAAGAAAAGAAAAAGAGATAATCAATTAAATCTCTCGGTCCTTCTTCCATTTAGATCGAATACTGTCAACTATGATTCTATTGAGGAAGTTGAGACACTATTTGAAGACAGAAACTTATATACTATTACTTTAGACTTTTACTCTGGAATTCTCTACGCTATTGAAGATCTAAGAGAATTAAATGTTTCAATAAATCTTAATGTTTTTGATACTGAAAATTCAATAAATAAAATTAATGAAATATCATCAGAGAATGTAGTTAAAGATTCAGAGGTGATAATTGGACCTCTTATCCCAAGAAATTTTGAAACATTCTCAAATATTGAAATACTAGAATCAATTCCTAAAGTATTTCCTTTATCAACTAATCCAATTAAGATAATAAAAGGTGTAATTCAGTCTGTTACACCAAAAAAAATTTTGAGAGAGAGAATGATAAATTATTTAGATAAAAATTTAAATAGAGACGAAAATATCATAATAATAGCCGATTCTTTAAATAATGAAATTGACTCTAAACTATCAGAGATATTTCCTAATTCAATTAAAATAAAACCTGAATTTGAAGGTTATGTTTTACCAGAACTTTTGGATTCTCTTTTGGTTGATTCTCTTCCAAATAAGGTAATAATAGAATCTGAAATATTTACATTGATTTCAAGTGTAGTATCTCAACTTAACTCTCAAATATCTTCTGAAAGAGATGTAAAATTATATACTACCTACAGAGGAAATCAGTATGATGACCCTAGCATTAACATTAAAGATCTTGGAAACCTTGCTTTTACCTATACATCAATTTCAAAAAAAACAAATAATGATTCAATTTCAAAATTTGAAAGTAAGTATTTAAATTTATTCGGGAGTCTTCCAAATAAAGATGTTATTCGAGGCTATGATGTTACTAAAGATATTTTACTTCGAGTTCTAGTTGATAAAAATTTAAATAGAACTACTAAATATGATGAGCAATCATACACAGAATCTAAATTTTTATATAAAAAGGATACTTTAGGTGGTTTATTTAACTCCTCAATGTTCATTCTTAGGCACAGAGAATATGATATTGAAGAGATTATTGATCAATAAATTATATAATATTTTAATATTTTGTAAATTTGAGTCCGGAAATACTATTCTATCCGGATGAATAAACCTAAATATATCTTTGTTACTGGTGGCGTTACATCTTCTCTTGGAAAAGGGATTATATCCGCATCGTTAGCTCGCCTTCTTAAAGCTCAAGGTTTAAGGGTTTCAATTCAAAAGTTAGACCCATATATAAATGTTGATCCTGGAACACTTAACCCATATGAACATGGTGAATGCTATGTCACAGATGACGGCGCAGAGACTGATCTTGATTTAGGTCATTACGAGCGTTTTCTTAGTGAAAATACTTCTCAAAGAAATAATATTACAACTGGAAAAATCTATCAAAATGTAATTGAAAAAGAAAGAAAAGGTGAGTTTCTGGGTAAAACAGTTCAGGTTATACCTCATGTAACAAATGAGATAAAAGAAAATATTAGGAATTTAAATCACAAAAATAATTTAGACATAATTATAACTGAAATTGGTGGAACTGTTGGTGATATTGAATCACTTCCATTTTTAGAAGCTGTAAGACAAGTAATTTATGAAGAAGGACCTGAAAATTCAATGGTTATTCATTTAACATTGATTCCATTTTTATCTGCAACAGGAGAACTTAAAACCAAACCTACCCAACACTCTGTAAAAACTTTAATGGAGCTTGGTTTAAAGGCTGATGTTTTAGTTTGTAGATCTGAAAGAGAATTGTCTAAAGAAATAAAAAATAAATTAGCACTTTTCTGTAATGTTAAATTTGACTGTGTAATTCAGTCAATAGATGTAGAAACTATCTATGATGTACCAATTAAAATGATGGATGAAGGTCTAGATAAAGTTACTCTTGAGAAATTAAAAATAAAAGAAACAGAACCAGATCTTGATAAATGGAAAAACTTCTTACATAAATTAAAAAACCCCACACATCAAGTCAATATTGGATTAGTTGGAAAATATATTGAATTAACTGACTCGTATAAATCTATTTTAGAATCTTTAATTCATGCTGGAACTGAAAATGAGGCGAAAATTATTGTTAAATCAATACACTCTGAGCATATAAACAAAGAAAATATCTCAAAAGATTTAAAAGGTCTTGATGGAATTATTGTTGCCCCAGGTTTTGGGCAAAGAGGTCTTGATGGAAAAATTCTTGCTGTTGAATATGCAAGAACAAATAAAATTCCTTTTTTAGGAATATGTTTAGGTATGCAAATGGCAGTTATTGAATATGCCAGAAATGTCAAAAAAATTAGATATGCTAATTCAACAGAAATATCTGAAAAGTGTAAAGATCCAGTTATAGATCTTATGATTTCTCAGAAAGAAATTGTTAATAAGGGAGGTACAATGAGGCTTGGAGCGTGGGATTGTGAAATTCAAAAAAAGACAAACTCTTATAATGCTTACAAGAAAAAATTAGTCTCTGAGAGACATAGACATAGATATGAGTTTAATAATAATTATTCAAAAAGAATATTTGATGATAAATTTATTGTATCAGGTTATAATCCTGAAACAAAACTAGTTGAAATTGTTGAAAACATTGACCATCCTTGGTTTGTTGGAGTTCAATTTCATCCAGAATATAAAAGTAGTGTATACAATCCTCATCCAATTTTTGTAAACTTTGTAAAAGCTAGTCTTAAAAATTATCTAAATAAATAAGTATGGAACAGAATAAGTTTGATCCTCTTCAGTTTATAGGTTTTTTACTTATATCGGCAATATTAATGTTTTGGTTTTACGATAACCAATCTAACATGATAGAGAATCAACAACAAGAACCAGTTGAAAGTGTTTTGAATGAAACCCCTGAAACCTCTTCAATAATTAATGATTCCAGTTATAACAGTGACACTATCGATATCGAAGAAAATTTTAAGGATGAGATAATTACTCTAGAAAATGATAATATTTTGATAGAATTAAGTACGAGAGGTGCTAATCTAAATAAATTATTACTTAAGAATTTTAATAACTATAATGACGAGCCTTTATTCTTAATAGATGATAATAAATCAATATTTAATTATAACATACCAATTGGTAGAAATTCAACAATAAATTCAGCTGATTTAAATTTTACCTCTCAGATAATAAAGAGAAATTCCGAGGTTAAACTCACTGGTATAATTGATCAACTTAGGTCATTAGAGCTTACATTCAAATTGGAAGAAAATTCCAGTTTAGTAAACTTTGATGTAAAACTAAATGATACTAATAAATATGAAGAGAATAATGATATTGAATTAATTTGGGGAAGAGACTCTTTTAGAAACTCAAAAAGTATTGACTACGAGAACAGGTATACTGCTCTTTCATATGGATTTGAAGAAAAAAAAGATTCATATCTATCTGTAGCTGGAACAACAAATAAGAATATTAATAATGTAAACTGGGTTTCATTTAGGGAACATTTCTTTAGTTCTATTATTATTCTTAATGACCAAATAGATGATGTTGATATTAGTTCGGAAGATCTAGCAAGTAATGAAACTTTAGATAATAAATTTACCAAGCGATTTAAAGCTAATATTCCTTTAAGCTTAGATTCAAACAATAACCTTAGCTTTCAAATGTATTTTGGGCCTACAGATTATGAAACGCTTAAACAATACAATCTTAATCTAGAAAATTCTGTCCAAATTGGTTGGGGAATTTTTGGTTGGTTAAATAGGTTTATATTTTTCCCATTATTTTCATTTTTAACAAATTATTTCTCATACGGTATTTCTATCATTCTTATGACAATAATCGTGAAAGTTGCAATTGCACCTCTTACATATAAATCTTATCTGTCTCAAATTAAAATGAAGATTTTAAAACCTGAGTTAGAAGTAATAAACGAAAAGTTTAAAGATGATCCAATGAAAAAACAACAGGAGACAATGAATCTTTATACTAAGTCTGGGGCTAATCCAATGTCTGGATGTCTTCCAGCATTTCTTCAGATGCCATTGTTCTTTGCCCTTTTTGTTTTCTTCCCCGCTGCATTTAGTTTAAGAGGAAAAAGTTTTTTGTGGGCTGATGATTTATCTTCTTATGATTCAATACTTGATCTAGGTTTTTATATACCACTTTATGGTGATCATGTTAGTCTTTTTCCAATATTAGCATCAATTGCAATATTTTTCTACACAAGAATGACAACCGGTCAACAGATGATGCCAGCTTCACAAACAGGTGGAGTTAATATGAAAGTAATAATGTATTTGATGCCATTAATGATGTTATTTTTCTTTAATAATTATGCAAGTGGATTAAGTTTATATTACTTTATTTCAAATGTGCTTACAATTATTCTAATGCTTATTATCAAAAACTTTATTATTGATGACAATAAAATATTGACTCAAATTGAGGAAAATAAAAAGAAACCTGTCAAAGCTGGTGGTTTTAGAGCAAGACTTCAAAAAGCTCTTGAGGAAGCTGAAAAACAAAAGAAAAGTAGAAGCAAGTAATTTCTCATGAAAAAAAATAAAGTTGTTATCGCCTTATCTGGTGGTGTAGATTCTAGTGTAGCAGCATTTCTGCTTAAAGAGCAAGGATATGATTTGATAGGTTTATTTATGAAAAACTGGCACGATGAAAACGTAACTATTTCAGATGAGTGCCCATGGCTTGATGATAGTAATGATGCAATGTTAGTTGCAGAAAAACTTAATATTCCCTTTCAAACAGTCGATTTAAGTAAGGATTATAAAGAAAAAATAATTGATTACATGTTTAATGAGTACTCAGTTGGTAATACTCCAAACCCTGATATTCTTTGTAATCGAGAAATAAAATTTGATGTATTTATGGACATTGCAATTTCTCTAGGAGCAGATTATGTTGCAACTGGGCACTATAGTTCAATCAAAAAAAATAATTTAAATGAAGACAGCTTAAAATATGAATTACACTCTGGGATTGATCAAAAAAAAGACCAATCATACTTTTTATGTCAATTGAATCAAAGTCATCTCAAAAGGATAATATTTCCATTAGGAGAATTAAAAAAAACAGAGGTTAGAGATATTGCAAAAAAAAATAACCTTGTAACAGCTGAAAAAAAAGATTCTCAAGGCTTATGTTTTGTTGGAAAAGTCAGCCTTCCTAATTTTCTTCAACAAAAATTAAAGAAAAAAAAGGGGAATGTCATAGAAATATCCTCAAAGTCAACCATTTACAATAAAGAAAATATATTTAAAAATGACTATGAAAGATTAATTAGTATGACAAATAAAATAAAATACTCAGCTGATATGGGAAAAATAATAGGCGAACATAATGGTGCTCATTATTTTACCATTGGTCAAAGAAAAGGTTTAGCAATTGGAGGGTATAATAAACCCCTTTTTATAATTGAAACAAATACAAAAACTAATGAGATATATGTTGGTGAAGGTAAAGAGCACCCAGGTCTTTTAAAGAAGGTCTTAAAAACTAAATTATCAGATATTAATTGGGTTAACGATGATTTCAATTATAACAATTCTAAAGATTTAAAGCTTAAAGCTAGAATAAGACATAGGCAAAAACTTCAGGATATTTCAATTTATAAATACAATAATTTTTTATACGTAGAATTCGATCAATTACAGTCTGCCGTAACACCTGGTCAATTCGTTGCTATATACGAGGATACACAATTAATTGCCTCTGGCGTAATTTGTTAAGTTTTATAATTGTTTTTTTTTAAAAAAACATGGAATTATAGACATAATAACCAAAAAAAAATTTTAAATTTGCACGCTTTAATACGGAATTTAATAATTATTGTATGCCAACAATATCGCAATTAGTAAGAAAAGGAAGAACTTCTTCAACTAAGAAGAGTAAGTCTATTGCTTTAAACAAATCACCCCAAAAAAGAGGTGTTTGTACTAGAGTTTACACTACAACTCCAAAAAAACCAAATTCTGCAATGAGAAAAGTAGCAAGGGTTAGGCTTACCAATGGTAAAGAGGTTAATGCATATATTCCAGGTGAGGGTCACAACCTTCAGGAACACTCTATAGTTCTTGTTAGAGGTGGAAGAGTCAAAGATCTGCCTGGTGTTAGATATCACATTGTTAGAGGAGCACTTGACACAGCTGGTGTAGAAGGGAGACTTCAACGAAGATCCAAGTACGGAGGAAAAAAACCAAAAAAATAATTCCCTAAATGAGAAAGAAACAATCAAAGAAAAGACCTCTAATACCTGATCCAAAGTTTAATGATCAACTTGTAACCAGATTTGTTAATAATCTCATGCTTCAGGGAAAGAAATCTACAGCCTACAAATTATTTTATGATGCTATTGAAATAGTTGAAAGTAAGAAAGATAATGAAGAAAAATCCTCACTTGAATTATGGAAGGATGCACTTTCAAATGTAATGCCTCACGTTGAAGTCAGAAGTAGAAGAGTTGGAGGTGCAACATTTCAAATCCCAACTCCTATAAGACCAGATAGAAAAATTTCAATTGCAATGAAATGGTTAATCACTGCATCAAGAAAGAGAAATGAAAAGTCTATGGCAGTTAAATTAGCGCAAGAGATCCTCTCTGCAGCAAAAGAAGAAGGTGCTGCTGTTAAGAAAAGGGTTGACACTCATAAAATGGCTGAAGCTAATAAGGCCTTTTCACATTTTAGATTTTAATATAATAGCATGTCAAGAGATTTAAAATTTACAAGAAATATTGGTATTGCTGCTCACATTGATGCAGGTAAGACTACTACTACCGAAAGAGTTTTGTTTTATACCGGAGTAAGTCATAAAATCGGTGAGGTGCACGATGGTGCAGCTACAATGGATTGGATGGAGCAAGAGCAAGAGAGAGGAATTACTATTACTTCTGCTGCTACAACTTGTAATTGGAATTTTCCAACTGACCAAGGAAAGTCAATAAACGAAACAAAAGCTTATCATTTTAACATTATCGATACTCCAGGTCACGTTGATTTTACAGTTGAAGTTAACAGATCCCTTAGAGTTCTTGATGGTCTTGTCTTTTTATTTTCAGCAGTTGATGGAGTTGAGCCTCAATCTGAAACTAACTGGAGATTAGCTGACAATTATAAAGTTCCAAGAATAGGTTTTGTTAATAAAATGGATAGGCAAGGATCTAATTTTCTAGGTGTGTGTAAACAAGTTATTGAAAAACTTGGCTCTAAAGCTGTTCCTATTGTTCTTAATATAGGAGATGAAGAAGATTTTAAAGGCATAGTTGATCTTGTTAAAAATCAAGCTATTGTATGGCATGACGAAAATTATGGTTCAACATTTGATATTGTAGATATTCCAAATGATTTAAAGGATGAAGCTGAAAAACTTAGAGGTGAATTAATTGAAGCAGTAGCAGAATATGATGAAAATATTTTAGAAAAATATTTTGATGATCCTGATTCTATTACCGAGGATGAGATTCATAATGCTTTAAGAGCTGCAACTCAAGATATTAGCATCATACCTATGGTTTGTGGTTCTGCATTCAAGAATAAAGGTGTTCAATTTTTATTGGATGCTGTTTGTAGGTATTTACCTTCACCAGTAGATAAAGACGCTATATCAGGTACTAAACCTGATTCAGAAGAAGAAATTTCTAGACTTCCGAATGTAACTGAACCTTTTTCTGCGCTTGCATTTAAAATTGCCACTGATCCATATGTTGGGAGATTAGCTTTTTTTCGAGTTTATTCAGGTAGACTTGATGCAGGTTCTTATGTTTTAAATAATAGATCAGAAAACAGAGAGAGAATTTCTAGGATATATCAAATGCATTCTAATAAACAAAATGCTATTGATTACATTGAAGCTGGGGATATTGGTGCAGCAGTTGGTTTTAAAGATATTAAAACAGGTGACACTCTATCATCAGAGAAACATCCTATTGTTTTAGAAAGTATGGTTTTCCCTGATCCAGTTATTGGTGTTGCGGTTGAACCAAAAACTAAAGCTGATGTTGATAAATTAGGAATGGCTTTAGGTAAGCTAGCTGAAGAAGATCCAACCTTCCAGGTAAAAACTGATGAAGCATCTGGACAAACTGTTATTTCTGGAATGGGTGAGCTTCATCTTGATATTTTAGTAGACAGACTTAGAAGAGAGTTTAAGGTTGAAGTTAACCAAGGTCAACCACAAGTTGAGTATAAAGAGTCGTTAACTCAATCTGCAGATCACAGAGAAACATATAAAAAGCAAACTGGAGGTCGTGGTAAATTTGCTGATATAGTTTTTACTATTGAGCCAGGAGAGAAAGGAGTATCGGGCCTTGAGTTTATTAACCTCATCAAAGGAGGAAATATACCTAGGGAATATATTCCATCTGTTGAGAAAGGTTTTAAAGATTCTATGAAAAATGGTCCTCTTGCTGGATTTGAAGTAGACTCAATGAAAGTAACACTTAAAGATGGATCTTTCCATCCAGTAGATTCTGATTCTTTATCATTTGAGCTTGCTGCAAAAATTGCTTTTAAAACTGCAGCAAAAGCAGCAAAAGCAGTTATTATGGAACCTATTATGAAGCTTGAAGTTATAACCCCTGAGGAGAACATGGGTGATATAGTTGGTGATTTAAATAGAAGGAGAGGTCAGGTTAATTCAATGGATGATAGAGCTGGAGCTAAAGTAGTGCAAGGAGAAGTACCGTTATCTGAAATGTTTGGATATGTTACATCTTTGAGGACTCTTTCATCTGGGAGAGCAACATCAACGATGGAATTCTCTCACTATGCTGAAACTCCGTCTAACATATCAGAAACTGTTATTTCAGAGGTTAAAGGGAATTTAACAGAATAAAGTAATAAATATGAGTCAAAAAATTAGAATAAAATTGAAATCTTATGACTATAATTTAGTTGATAAATCAGCTGATAAGATTGTAAAGACTGTAAAAAATACAGGTGCTGTTGTAACGGGTCCAATACCACTTCCTACACATAAAAAGATTTTTACTGTTCTAAGATCACCTCATGTAAATAAAAAATCTAGAGAACAATTTAAGTTATGTTCCTACAAAAGACTGTTAGATATCTATAGTTCATCATCCAAAACAGTTGATGCATTAATGAAATTAGAACTCCCAAGTGGAGTTGAGGTAGAAATTAAAGTATAATTATTATGTCTGGTATTATTGGAAAAAAAATTGGAATGACAAGTATATACGATGAAAGTGGTAAGAATATTCCTTGTACTATACTTCAGGCAGGCCCATGTACAATTACTCAAATTAAGACTGAAGATAAAGACGGTTATTCATCCTTTCAATTAGGTTTTGATGAGAAAAGAAAAAATATTACCAAGGCTTGTGAAGGACAGTTTAAAAGGAGTAAGTCTAAACCAATGAATAAATTGGTCGAATTTAAAGGATTTGAAGGTGAACTTAAGCTTGGTGACAAGATTACCGTTGATCACTTTCTAGAAGGAGAATATGTTGATGTATCTGGTTTAAGTAAAGGAAAAGGTTTTCAAGGTGTTGTCAAAAGACATGGTTTTGCAGGTGTTGGAGATTCAACTCATGGTCAACACAATAGACTCAGAGCACCCGGATCA